>Ga0123354_10019376_pt1 | contig 10686 bp, 11 predicted proteins | sample TergutLab28metaG_2_FD_97872 | JGI IMG/M metagenome (GOLD analysis project Ga0123354, IMG submission 97872) | Labiotermes labralis P4 segment gut microbial communities from Petit-Saut dam, French Guiana - Lab288 P4 | ecosystem: Host-associated > Arthropoda: Insects > Digestive system > Gut ...
CTACTTTGACATCCGATATTTTCCACTTTGAATCTATTGGCAATAAAATCTTTTCCAATATCTCTTCTACTTTTTTCATGCTGCAAAATTAATGCTTTCCACACAAAAAATGGTAGCACCGTTTTTTTCATAGTTACAGCCAAATAAAATCACGCGAACAAATCCTTTAATGTTACTTCTGATTGTATATTTCCGCTGTATATATTACGCTTTACGCCATAAGTAGTAACCATTGTAATGTGAATTGTTTTGTGCGTCTTATTTTCTGTTTTAAATGCAGAACGCTTATCTCGTAAAACTGTTTTTTTTCAGGTAATAAAAATAAAAAAGCGTGTAAAAATCACACAGTTGATACAAAGCATTTTGTTTTTTGTTTGAAAAACCGGTGTATTTTCTGATAAATCCGCATAACTCCAAATCATTTAATGTTTGCGTAAAATTACCTCCATTGGCAAGTTTGGTAGCGCTTAAAATTTCATCGCGGGTTATCTTCTCTATTTTTTTACACACATCATTCTTTTTTGTCGCTCTCAAAAAAAAGTTCTCGTGGAAATAGGTTTATTTCTTTTAAACTTTCTCTCAAAATAGCTCTTGTTATTCTTGCTTCTAAAAAACTTATATCATCTGTGTAATTTTTAATTTCTACACAAAGTCCTGTTCCTTTATCTTCTTTATTGTCGTGTAACCAATACACTAATATCGCAACAAGTTCTTTCCAATCTTTTGTGTTCATAAATGAACAACCGTCTATGTCTTTATTTATACTTTCTGAATTGTCCGCAACATCTATTTCCCATCCCATTTTTTCCATATTTTTTCTGTACAGTACAAATTCACCGGGTCTGTTAAATGCACACGATATTATTGATTCATCAATTGGGAATTTTTTCCAAGCGACATTATTTTTACCACTAACAACAACTTCTACTACATGGTTATCTTTAAATTTATAGTAAGATAAAGTGATATTGTTTTCTAATGTTTTGTCGCATATTCCATTTGCCCTAAGAATCTTTTTAACTACATTTTCCGAATAACACTTAAAATATTCCATTGCCTTTTGTGAAGTACTCTCAATATCAAGATTTTGTTCTAATGATTTTTTAAACTCACTAGCTTTATATAAAAGGTCTCGCGCGTCATTACTACCATCATAATTGTCATCGTATCTTTCAAATTCTGTTTTCAACACATCATACTTTTGTTTAAGTTCCGTTTTAGCACTCATCACTCTATCATGGTCAATTTTTCCAAATATGATGACAGTAATTATTAAGAATAAAATTGAAAAACAAACTAATCTATAATTTTTTGCTTGTTTTTCCCATTCCACAGCTTGTTTACAAGTTCTTTCAAACAATTTTAAAATACCATATTTATAATTTTGACTTGGAACTTTTCCAAAGTTCAAATTTGACGTTGTGTTAAAATTAGTATATACAATGGGTTGGGTTTTATTTTTTGATGCCCAATTTCGGCAAGATTCATAATACCATTCATTTTCTTCGAGTTCTGGCGACAATAAAATATAAATGCCCCAAAAGTTGTGTTGTCCTAAATAATCAGTTAACCCTTGGTGACTTTTACCACTACAACTAAAAATATGAATTTCTAATGCGGAATTTTCTTCATTATTGTTTAAAATTTCCTTTGCCTTATTTTCACCGTCATTTGCACAAAGAAGTAAAATATTTATTTTTGATTTTGAAGTAGCACCAAATTTTGGAATTTTATAAAATATTAATTTCCATACCCATTCAGGTCGCATAATTTCCTTTTTATTGAAAGAAAGATATGCAATAGTTGTTATCCAAAGAATTGAAACAAGAGAAATTACAAATGCAACATAAAGCCAAATACTTATTTCTATTCCATAATACCAAAGACCTATCATTGTGCCAGATATAATGAGAAAAACAGGCAACAAAATGTAAGCGGCAATACTTTTAGACGAATAATTGTTTTTAGGGTTATTGTTTTGTTTTTTTACCACATATCTAATAAGAGCAATTATAGCCGTTAGAATCGTAATTGCCGCTGAAAATTGCCCTATAAATGTCTGAAAATCAAAATTGTTCATATTTTTTTATTTTTAAATTTACTAATTTTTCTTTTATATTTTATATTTGCGCTGCACGTCGCTTGCATTTTTCGTCATAAGTTTTCGCCTTTCAAATACGATTGAAAAAGATAATCAGGACTTTCGTAATAAACACTGCTGTTGAAATCTTCTATTTTTCGCGACAACCAAGAGTTATAAACTTCTGATAGAGTGTCAATCAATGTTTTATTTTCTTTTTTGCTAGCGTTAATAATTAAACGCTTATACACTTTCCCAATATCCCAATGAGTTGGAATTGAGTATTTTGCATTTGCCACATTGTCAAATATTCCGCTTTCTATGTTGTGTTTTTCTGTCAATTCAAACGATAATTTATCAATGTTTTCACTATGATAAACATCTGCCAAATCAAAAATATGTTGTAAGTCATCTTTGCCAATGGCATTTACAATCACATTTCGGTGATTTTTTGTTTTTCTGCCTATATATTCAATCAAAGAGCAAAGGAAAAACAGATTATTTGCGTTTTTATCTTCTCTGCCTGTCATAATTATTTAATTTTATTATATTCAATGAATTGCAAAGTTTTTAATGCTTTTTCATTACAAAAGCAAATTTGGTGTGTTGGGTGTTTGAATTTTGCCAAAACCCAAAACTGTTCGCGGGTAAGTATGCCGTCAATAAAATCGGATATATAATTATAAATTTGGTCATTAGCCATTGCACCAATTACAACATCAAAACCGTGCTTTCCTCCTGAACGACAATCAATTATAAAATCAAGCCATTCTTCCGTCATTTCTTTGAATACAAGCATTTTTAGATTTTTGTCAGGCGTATATTCATAAACAGAAACAACAGCGGTATCGTAACGACTTGCCCAACGAACGGCTTGTTGTTCCAATTCGGTACAATAAAAACCTTCTCCAAAATCCTTCGGAAACTTACTTTTTAAGATTTTAGGCATTTCAACTGCCATATAACCACCGTGATATGTTTTCATAAAACACTCTTTTTATTTTTTGCAAAATTACAAGAATATATTTAGCAAACGATTTGACTTATATGGCAAAGTTCTGGCAAAGTAAATCATCAAAATGGGAATACTTGTCAAAATAGCGGCGATTGCCATCATACTTTTTGCCTCAACAGGCATTTCTCCAAGCGTGCCTTTTTGGGAAATTTCAAGCAATATGGAAAAAATGTCAGCAAAAATAATAAATATTATTACCACAATCCATAAAGTTGAGAGTTTTACTTTTATGTCAATTACATTTTCTGTGTTCATTTTTATATTTTTATGTCCTTGTTTATTCCTTTGCCTTCGCTTTCAAGTACGGTTGTTATAAAAATCTGTTTTTCAAACAGACACGACAACAAACCATTTACCGCTCCAAAATCCGCTTTATTACGTAGTAAACGTTTTATTGCCCAATCGAAACGAATATAATTTTGACCTTCATTTTTTGCCGCTCCCATAATTCTACATTGCTTAAATTTATTTTGTGATACACTGAATTTATTGAAGTGCAAAAGTAAAATAAATTTGGAAACGTGCAAAATGTTTTTTAATTGTTTCAAAATATAGACCCATTGCAGGGAGGCGAACGTGGTAGAAAGTTTAACCTCTACGTTGTAGTTAGCTTTGTTTTGAGACATCGCTTTGTTGCTTTGTCAAAAAGATAATTGTTCATTTTAATTTGGGTTTAAAAACAAAAAAAATTAACCCACAGTCCTGCCAATTTCAATTTTGCAGAAAATGCTTGTTGATGCAAGCCGCTTTTTCAACCACTCAAGAATGCTTAAAAATTTGTATCGTTTTGCAATATTCAACAAGGTGTAGAAACAGGCAGGCGAGTAATATTTTTTTAATAGCTTGTATTTTACATTGGTAGGTAATTTTGAGTACGCAACCGCCCAAAGCATAGTTTGACTTTTTATGCCGGTAAGATTTTCGGTAAAGTAATTTCGCAATGGCGTAAAATCAGGCATATCTCCAACCGATAAACCTGAACAAATTACAGAGCAATAGGGGCGCGAAGTCAGGCAATTGTTAAGTTTTTCGCCATCTCTCATTCCGTTTTTTATGTAACGGCTATCAACAAATGTGTATGATTCATACTCAAGCCAAATTAGCATTCTTTTTGTATCTACCTCATTTACATACTCGAAGTCGTCAATTAAAATCTGATTATCAATAACGTAATCAAGATTTTCGTTAATCAACCAACTCAGTGCCTTGTATCTTTGTTGACGAAATTCTTCTCTGTTAAAATTTTCTGATACCCATTTTGTTATCACAGAAGAAGCGACAGGATAAGTTATAATTCTGTGGATTAATTCGGGGTAGAGTTCTACATTTTCGCACAGCCAAATCTCATATTCGGTTGAAAAATAGAATCCACGCAGCATAGAAATACAAATATTTGACGAATTATTACTTACTCCATTCTCAAATATTTTTTTCATTAAATGAAACAGATTCATTTTTGCCGTATCGTCTAATTTATCACTTCCCCTTTTCAAATATCTTTCTATTGTAATAAGTAGCTCATACCGTTTCAATCGTTCTTTGCTGCACCAAAGCTCGTTCGCCAATTTGACAAGAGAATTGAAAACCAACAAATTAAAGTTATAGAGTGATTTTAGATTTTCTTTTTCCCGCAAGAAATCTGCATAATCGCCTATTAAACTGTTTTTTACATTACGAGACAAGCGTTCTTTTTTGATGGTGTTTATTGCTTGTTGGATTTTTGAAAGATTTGTGGAAGTCATTGTGGTGCTCATTGTTTACGATTTTTATTTTAGACCCTCAAACAAGTCTTTGTTTTTTTTGAAAAAATCATAGTAATAACGCACATTCTCAAGTTTGTGCCAACGTTCAACCGTTACGGGCGTTGCATCTAAATTATAAATTTTAGCATCAAACAACGATAAAATAAACGGCGAATGCGTAGCAATAACAAATTGGCAGTTTTTATACCTTACCGAATCTTCAATAAGTGTTTTAAGTTCAAGTTGAAATCTTGGTGACATGCTGTTTTCCGGCTCGTCTAAAAGATAAAGTGCATCCTTTTCAATTTCTTTATCAAAAAACATCAGCGCATTTTCGCCATTGGAATATTGTCGTTGCATTTCGCCTGCACGAGAACGGACAAATTGTCTTTGTGTTTTTTTTGGGGCATTAGTGAAACGATCAAGTTGTTCTATCGCTTTGTGAACTTCAGGGGCTTCAAAATTAATACGAACACCATCAGGATAAACAGCTCTATAGCCTCCGCCAGGGGAATTTACTACAGCATGGAATTCTTTTTCCTCATATTTGTTAGATTGTATTCCTTTGTTGTCTTCTCTAACGGTTAAAATATGGTCGAAAATATCATCGGAGGACAAAAATTTGCAATTATTGCGCAAAAAATCGTATCCTTTTGTCGTTTCAAATTCGCACAAATCTTCTATATATTGCTCGAAAAAAATAGTTTTTACATATTCCTTTTTTCTCAAAACACCGATTTTTTCTGCTATTACGTTCAATAAAGAAGTTTTTCCTGAGCCATTGCCTCCATAGAAAATAGTAATATTTTCAAAGTCAATTTGTTCTAATTCTATTTTTGAAAATACATACGCAGGGTAATCTTCATCGTGAGTTTCAGTATTTTGTACGTCTGCAACCGCTTCTCTACAGGCTTCTCCCGTCAATAATCGAAATTTCTTTAGGTAAATCATAAATCTTCTTTTTTCAAATCCGCCATATATTTTTTATATTCAAGCGAATCTACAAATTCGGGATTGTTTTGCATTGCTTCATAGATTTCTTTTCCGCCGTTGTTCCAACGTTGCTCGGCAACGTTGAGTATTTTTTCAAGCTCTATGTGTTTATCGTATATCGGTTTGCAAAGTTTTGCTATTTTGGTTAATAATTGATTCACATTTTCCTTGTTATCGCGAAAATTACTCAATTGTCTTGTGTGTATCAGTATTTTATTTTCCTCAAAATGCAAATTACAATATCCGGTAGATAATTCTTTAGATATTTTTTTTGATTCTTCTTCAGCCCATTTTACACCAAAAGTCTGAGGCATATTCATAGGATATTGCCTTGTCGGATAATGTCCGCAAGCCATTATTACAGTAGGAAAATTTTGAAAAAAATCTTGTTTAAATAGTGTTTTCCTTTCATCAATACTTTTTTTCTTTTTTTCGTCAAACTCTTTTTTATCCATATCCTTAGGACGATATTGGTTCTTTGGCAATGACAATTGACTGTATTCTGTAATGAAACTGTAATTCAAAAAATCATGGCATTTGTCTTCAATACTTCTTCCTAAAATCACATTAACTATTTTTTGATAACTTTTCCAAGTTGGATTTGGTGAAACATCTTTAAAATGTCCTTGTAAATGAAGTAAATATTTTTCCAGATCCTCAGAAGTTCGTCTTTCCCAAAAACATAAATTTTTGTTTGTTTCTTTTTCCGAGTTCTCTTTAATTTTAAAAAAACTTGGCTGCTTATCTTCCGAATTCTCACTACCATAACCAATTTCTTGACCAACAAAGAGAATTTTTGCGTTGGGATTACCTTCGCCAAAATAGAGATTTTTTTCTTCGCAAAACTCTAAAACTTTCTGTAAATCTGCATTTTTCATAAAAAATTATTTTTATAAATTCAACAATTATTCTTATCGGCGGCAAAACTATAACAAAATTTTCGGATGAGAATAATTTGGATGTACCTTTTTGCAAATTTTTTGTCCGAATAGAATAAAACATCAATATCTGCGTATATTCCAAATCTAAAATTATACGAACATAACCAAACAGAAATCATTGCAAATTATTCCGTTCTATCTCTTCAAACCGGCGTAACAGCTCTTTTTGTTCGTCATCTGCCAGATTTTTAATGATATAGACCCATTGCAGGGAGGCGAACGTGGTAGAAAGTTTAACCTCTACGTTGTAGTTGGCTTTGTTTTGCGACATTCCATATTTCTGTACTGTTCCTATCAAAATCCCCTCCGGGAATATTGAGGAGAAGCCGCTCGTAACGATGGTATCACCGATGTTGATATAAAGGTGTGTCGGGAGGTCGCGCAGAATCACTGTATGGGTGTTGCTGCCATCCCAATGGATGGTTCCTGTGTAGTTATGCGGTAGGATTTTAGCGCTGATGAGCGTCGCTTTGTTGAGCAGCGACAAGATGACGCAGTAGTTTTCCGACGCCTCCGCCACGATGCCGACAAGTCCTGTAGGGGCAATCACTCCCATATCCTTTCCGATGCTGTCGTTTGTTCCTTTGTTCAGCAGCATGGTATTTCGGTTGAGATACATGGAGTTACCGACTACTTTGGCGGGGACAAAGTCATATCCCGTCTTCCGTATCACGGGCAGTGTCGAAGTATCGTGTAGCGCTAAAAGAACGTTGAGGCGGTCGTGCAGCTGTTGATTTTCCTGTGCCAAGTCGTTATTGACCTTTTTGAGGTGAAAATAGTCGGTGATTCCCGAATAGACACGTTGCGTCTCTCCCCGCAGCACATTGGAAGCAGAAAAATACCACGCCGCCGGCGCCGGATTGCTCCTGATAATCATCACAATACACCCAACTTCCAACGCAAGGAATATCAATATAAAATGATAATGACGAAGAAATTCTACCAATCTCTGCATAACTCAAATTCTTGTAACTTGTAACTCGTAACTTGTAACTCGTAACTATTTAATCTCACTTCCATTATTAATCCGCTCACAAGGCGTTATAAAAACCAACTTACCATCATGGTCTTCTCCCATCAAAATCATTCCTTGCGATTCGATGCCGCGTAGCTCTTTCGGAGCCAAATTGACCAATACGCTCACTTGTTGTCCGATGATTTTTTCCGGTTCAAAATATTCGGCGATGCCGGAGATGATTGTCCGTTTGTCAATGCCGGTATCCACTTTGAGTTGGAGCAGTTTTTGTGCTTTTGGCACGCGCTCGGCTTCGAGGATGGTTCCGGTGCGGATGTCCATCTTCGCGAAATCCTCGAAAGTAACGAGCAGTTTCGATGGCGTGATGACCGAAGTGGAATGTTCGTTGGCTTTCTTCGTGTCCTCCAACCTTTTCACCTGATTTTCAATGACTTCATCCTCAATTTTTTCAAATAGAAATTCCGCTTCGCGGATAGGATGCCCTGTTTTGAGCAAGGCGCAGTTGCCGGCTGCTTTCCATGTTTGCTGTTCCATGTTGAGGATGTGGCACAGTTTTTTCGCTGTGAACGGTAAAAACGGCTCACATACGATTGACAGGTTGGCGCAGATTTGCAGGGAGAGGTTTAAGATGGTTTTGGTGCGTTCGGGGTCGGTTTTGAACTTTTTCCAAGGCTCTTGGTCGGTCAGGTATTTGTTGCCCAGTCGGGCGAGGTTCATCATCTCGTTGAGCGCTTCTCTAAAACGGTAGTTTTCAGTGCTTTTTGCGATTCTGTTGGGAAAGAGAAGCAGCTCTTCGATGATGGCTTGGTCGTCGTCGTTCCATGCGTTTGGCGCGGGGACGGTTCCTTCAAAATATTTGTGTGCCAAAACAACGGTACGGTTTACGAAGTTGCCGAAGATGGCTAACAGCTCGTTGTTATTGCGGTCTTGGAAATCTTTCCACGTAAAGTTGTTGTCTTTGGTTTCGGGTGCATTTGCCGAAAGTGTATAACGTAGAACATCCTGTTTATCAGGAAATTGCTCTAAATATTCATGCAGCCATACTGCCCAATTCTGACTTGTGGATATTTTGTCGTTTTCCAAGTTCAGAAACTCATTTGCCGGTACGTTTTCGGGCAAAATGAAACTGCCTTCGGCTTTGAGCATGGCGGGGAAGATGATGCAATGGAACACGATGTTGTCTTTTCCGATGAAATGCACCAACTTGGTGTCGTCATCTTTCCAATAGATTTCCCAATCTTTGCCATGTTGCGCTGCCCATTCTTTGGTTGCCGAGATGTAGCCTATCGGCGCGTCGAACCAAACGTACAGCACCTTCCCTTCGGCTTCGGACAGTGGCACTTTCACGCCCCAATCCAAGTCGCGGGTTACGGCGCGGGATTGCAGCCCCTGGTCAATCCACGATTTACATTGTCCATACACGTTGGTTTTCCACTCTTTATGACCCTCCAAAATCCACTCTTTCAGCCAATTTTCATATTCGTTTAAGGGCAAATACCAATGTTTGGTCTCCTTCAAAACGGGCGCACTGCCGCTCAGAGCCGACTTCGGATTGATCAAGTCGGTGGCATTCAACGAAGTACCACATTTTTCACATTGGTCGCCATAAGCACGCTCATTGTTGCAGTGCGGACAAGTTCCCGTGATATAGCGGTCGGCTAAAAACTGGTTGATTTCGGGGTCGTAGTATTGCTCGCTGCTCTTTTCGATCAGTTTCCCGTCGTTATAGAGTTTGAGGAAAAAATCGGATGCCGTTTGATGGTGTGTCGGATTGGTTGTGCGGGAATAGACGTCGAAGGAGATGCCAAATTCCGCGAAGGATTTTTCAATCAGAAAATGATAGCGATCCACTATTTCCTGTGGTGTAACGCCTTCCTGACGCGCTTTGATAGTGATGGGAACGCCATGTTCGTCGGAACCGCCGATAAACAGCACCTCCTCGCCGATAGAGCGCAAATAACGTGCGTAAATATCCGCCGGAACATAAACTCCCGCCAGATGTCCTATGTGTATCGCGCCGTTGGCATAAGGCAACGCCGACGTAATTGTATATCGTTTAAACTGTTTAGACATTGTTTATCAGTACTTTTAATATGAGGTGCAAAGATACGATTTTTTATTGTATTTTATGCAGCCATAAATAACTAAGGCTAAAACTTATTTTTTAGTGCTAGGAAAAATATTTGGCGGAGAAAAGCATATCTTTGCAGTCAAAAAAGCGGATGGATATTACAGAAAAGATAGCCCAGATAGCGACGGGGTGGTGAAGAAATAGTTTGGTTTGGATTGATAAAAGGTGTATCTTTGCAGTCGGGATTTCATTGCCATGAGTACGAAGGAAAAACTGATTGAACGATTTAAGGAGCAGCCCAAAGATTTCACATGGGAAGAGTTGGTGCGATTGTTTGGTACATTTGGATTTACGGTGTATAACAAAGGAAAAACATCGGGGTCAAGAGTCATTTTTACAGATGACGAAAGGGAATATATTATGCACAAGCCGCATCCGAAAAACGTTATAAAAGAAGCGTCTATGCGCTATTTACTTCGGTTTTTTACAGATAATGGATTCATAACAAAATAATGATAAAGATGGAAAAGTTAAGGTATAACGGATATTTTGGAAGTATTGAATACAGCAAGGCGGATAATTGTTTGCATGGAGAAGTTGTAGGGTTGGGCAAAGAAACATGTATTACCTATGAAGGCGATACAGCCTCTGAACTCTATGAAGACTTTAAGGGTGCGATAGACGACTATTTGGAATATTGTAACGATAGAGGCATAAAGCCAAAAAAATCTTATAACGATGTGTTGAACATTCGCATCCCCTCAGAAATACACAGCCGGATAGCAACGTATGCCGAAGACCACGGAACAAGCATCAACGCTTTCATCCGTGATTCTATCGAACGGCGGTTGGAAATGGCATCAGTATA
>Ga0123354_10019377_pt1 | contig 10686 bp, 5 predicted proteins | sample TergutLab28metaG_2_FD_97872 | JGI IMG/M metagenome (GOLD analysis project Ga0123354, IMG submission 97872) | Labiotermes labralis P4 segment gut microbial communities from Petit-Saut dam, French Guiana - Lab288 P4 | ecosystem: Host-associated > Arthropoda: Insects > Digestive system > Gut ...
CACACACACACACCCCACACACACACCCCACACACACACACCCCACACACACACACACACACACACACACACACACACACACGAAAATCTCATGGCAAACTTAATGCTGAATGAGCCAGACGACTACAAAATTCTCTTTTTGTGCATTTCGACTGTCCATCATATGATGAGATACACAAGACTCTTGCCCCTCCAATAGCTAAATAAATACTAACATGAGAGAAGCAGTCACACACAGTCAGATTTTATCAATTACGCTAAGCCATTTGGCCACTGGAAGTAACTTTGTAAACCTGAAATTCATATGGGTTATATCGCCAAGGATTGGAATAATTGTGCTGGAAACGTGGTTATTGCTCGGCAGACAGATAGACGGGTAACTGGATGCAGATGGCGCAGTACTGTCCACAGTCTGTTCAAACTTCTCGCTTTACAGGGTTTCAATGAAAATTTTTGTACGAATCTAAACCACTCTCTAGTTATCCAGCTTGAAAATTGACGGAACGACAAAAAACGTAACTTTTAAGCGTTAAATTGAAAAGTAAATAGAAGATTAAACAGTTTGTTGCCGGGTGGCTCATAACCAAAATTTCAAGGGAAGGTACCGCCTCTAACTTATGGTAAAAGAAAGCAAATGGTTTCTTCTACACGATGGTAAAGAATTACCAAACTACAACACTTAGTCTCCTGCCGTGAGAACATCAGCTGTCATTTATAGAAATTTTTGCCGCGCGAATTGTTTAATTCATAATAATATAAAGCTTGCGCCTTCCAAAACACAAGAAATTGAGAGAGAGACTAAGCACATAAGTAAGTAATTAAGTAAGTAAGTTCAACCTAGAACAGGCCACGAAGACCCAGAGGGGGAGTAGAGGCATAGCTCTACTCTTTCTTTAACCTCGGCGCTAGATGGGTGTGGGTGGTCAACGCCACACTCCGGTCGATTTACTCCCGGGAAAGACCCTTGAGTTTGGGTGAGTTTAAGCGTATTATGCACTTAAATGTAGCAATAATTTCGAAAAGTTGCCTTTCATTTCTAAAAGAACAAGAAGTTACAGCTGAGTGATGTTGCTTGTGGCCTTTGCGGGAAGTGTTGTGGAAAATTCCACTTAAGTTATAAAAAAGTAACTAAAATTGGCAACTATGATTAATTTTGTATTTCAAACAATTGTTTGGTTTTAACATCGTAGGAGAATTTCTTCTTAACAGCTCCGAATATATCTCTGTATGCACATTTCTTATATATGTAGCCGGAAATAAGTTACTTGTAGTAAAAGCACATTTAAATTATCCATAAAATATGTATGCACTAATGAAATAGTTTTTCCCTTAGGAGTTTGTGGACAACGTCTATTAACATGGTCAGTACTGTCTATGTGAAATGAGGGCGCTTTTCATCTTCTTATGTTTAATGTATTGGAGACCATCCTATATCCAGAGGATTCTACACTGAAAATTCGATGTGAGTTGGGTGGGGTTCGAACACAGTAGCGGAAGATGGACTTACAGAATAAAGTTGTGGCTGGTAGGAGTTCCGGGCCAAGTTACCGGATTACAGCAGTCTGCACTCTGTGCCTCCATTCAACCCCTCGCTTGTCAGCAACTGTGGTCTAGGGATAGGGGCTGGCGCTTTCTAGACCATTCCGTTTGGAACATGTCACAGTCGCACATACAGCATACACGACTACGCCAGACCAGTCTGACTGAACTCCACAAAGAACGTACACCAGGCCCCGATAGTCACTTTCATAGGCCTTCTTTCAGACTACTTTCATATTTGCGATACTGTAAGCAATCACTTTAAAATTTTAAGTCTGGACGACAGCTCTATTTGCGTTAGAAAAGGGTAATTGAACAAGGTACAGGATAAAATCTCATGTACTTTGTTCTAGTACACTACCAGTAAATGAAGCTGATATCTAGCTGTGCAAATTTCAAAGTGAATGAGCTTTTATCAGATTCAACCAGTGCAGCTATTGTCGTCAATATCGGATACTTTACACAAGATTAAAAGGAAATGACGTAGTCGGACAGGATACGTACGTGTGTTTGAGACACAGTGCAGTCCGGATTACCGGCTCTTCGGTTTTGTGACGTGCTCAAACGTTGTAACACTATTATTACTTACAAAAATATTCCTTTTACAACTACCATTATATTTTATCAACAATCAACTCCGAGATTAACGTAATAAATTACGCCCTCAATTACTCTTGTATATAATAAAAAGAAATAAGAGCACTTCAAGTGTTCACATCCTTGGAAGGAACTGCCTTCTGAAGCACGTTATTGAAGGGAGAATAGAAGGTAGGATGAAAGTTAGGGGGAGAAAAAAAAAAAGAAAACTTAAGAAGCTACTGAATGAGTGTAAAGAAACGAGAGGATACTGGAAATTGAAAGAAAGCGCACTAGATCGTGCTCTGTGGAAAGCTAGTTTTGGAAGAATTCTGGAGAGGCTATGGAAAAAAATTTACAATAAAATATCTACCTGCAAATTTTTGGTCATGTTAATTGTGAGTTACGTTGCTGGACTACAGTTACTTCATTCCAAAATTAGAGTGCCGTTGTGCTTCTCCTTTCTTGAGAGCTACTAATCTCTCATTAACAATATATTTCATTCATTAACACATAAAACGAAAACACAAAAGAAAACGGTTGGGTTTCAAGTAATGTTGAGTGTGATTCCGTGTCGTTGCTTGAACAGTTACGGACGTTTTCGAAGGATCGTCATGTCTTCATCTTCAGAGTCAAGCAATCTGGACTGCTGGACCCTGAAGATGAGGGCATTAAAATCTTTCAAAACGTCTGAAAGTATTCGCCCAGCAACACGAAGTCACATCACAGAATACTACAGTCGTCAGCAAATACTGATGAAAGGACCTAACTGTCGAAAAGAAAAAGTCCTACTAGACAAAATACACTAGCGAAACGCGGCACAAGAATACTGCGTTGCCCTTTTCACACTTGCTGTTTTGACGAGAAAAAAACGAGAAAATGAAAGGTGGGGTCCGTCAGAGCGTCAAAGATAGGTCGGAAAAAATGAAGAATAAAATTGAAGGAAGAAAGGAAGAAAGACAAAAGAGTGTGAAACAAAGTGAAAAAGAAGAGTGAAGAGGTTCTATTTTTGTGGCTCACACAAAAAAGACAGGAAAGTGTAACACTAAATAGAATTCTTCCGAAGTGAACTCACTTAGTTTCTTATAAAGCATTAAGTTTTATGATATGAAGAGCTCCATAGTTGTGTCGAGAAACGGCATCAATTTTAAAAAAGTCCATCAAAATTTCTGACTTCCCGCAAAGGATAATCAGTTAATTATGATAAAAGACGCACAAAATGCTTCAAGCCTGCTGTGTCGTCACGGATAGCCACAAAAAAGAGAAGTAACTGTAATGAAATGTCCAAAACATCGTGTGTATTACTAATACAGTTTCAAAAGTACTTCCAGTCTAGGAAGTGTGTCATCCCCTTTGTGTGTGTGTGAAACTTGGAAAATTTATGTAGTCAAACACAACTGTGACACATGAGGTGTATTTAATGACTATATAATGGACAACTACATGTTTCGGCCTGTATTGGAACTTAAGATCTGAATATAAGCATGCGCGCATGCTTATAGTAAGATCTTAAGTTTCCCTAAGACAACCTGAAGATGGCCAGTATAGGCCGAAACATGTAGTTGTTCATTATATAGTCATTAAATACACCTCATGCGACACAGCTGTGTTTGACTACATACAGTTTTCCAAGTACTTCCAGTTTGGTACAAGAGACGAAAAATATCGATGGATGGACCCAGAGAATTTCCGATTTTGTTTACTTAGTATGTCCCTTGCGTAAAAGGTATTCTTTTAACAAAACCTTAAATAGAAAAAAAACACGTTGTAACTGGTAATATGCCTTCTTATCCTACTGAAAAGTAATTAAGAAGAGTAGCGAAAGATGGTGATTTTTATGCTAACAAATACCACTTCAATATGTCAAATTACACAGAAGTGCAGCTGAAATATTATACAAAATGTACCTACAATGTCTTATTCAGTTGCTTATAAAACTATTGATAAAGAGAAGACATGTTAGAAAATTTCAAGACAATAAATCTACAAGATGTTTGTTGGGCATCGAACTTCCACTGAAATGGAGCAAAAAATATCGGTGCTATCATGGACAAAGTTCCTTGGGGAATAATGCAAATAACACGAAGACAAACCGACAGAGGAAACAGAGGGGAAAAATTTGCAGAAAACGTGCCCCTTTATTAGAACTTGCGCCAGACTGTAGAACTGTGAATAATGATAAGGCACAAGAATGGAAGAAGCATGGAGAAAGACAACGGCCGACTACACAGTCAAGAGCTGGCAAGACGAAGAAGACGCAAAAGGTTACAGTATGAATAAATGTGGGGGATTCAAGACAACTGAAATCGCCCTTGGTGCCAAACGGACTATTGGTATGCACGGTATGTTCAAGTGCGTTTATCACCAAACAAGCAAACATTACAATATCTCTGCTGCACCTTAATGACGTAACAAACAAGGAGTAAGACATTTCGTTAGCGAGAGCTAAGCTTTAAGAATGACAGATCAAAACGTAATAATAAATATCACAAAATTCTGAACAATAGACAGCAATAAAATAACAGATCTGAAAATCAATGACCCGACCAGAGGATAGAAGTCTAATAACCTAATCCTAAAACTAATCTTTCAACAAAAGTCTGAACTAGAAGACGGCAAATACGTTCAATACAATACGAATTAGATTTGGTCCCAGTGTTTGGATCAGGCGGAGAAGTGCCACGTGATAGTAATGATGGTTATTATGGTGATGTAAATTCTGTATAACTTTCAAATAAAATGCGCAGCTGCAGTCGTTCTTGCACTTCTTGTTCATTACAACCAGCGCCCTAAGATTTTTCTTTTTCTGCAAGCGGAGTAACCAGACCAGTAAATGTTAGAGGCTCTTGAACATTAACCTTTTGGCGCCGGAATTATTTTTTTAACTTTAGCACACTCTGTATATAAAATGTGAATAATACAGGAACCAAACACGTTAGAATTATGAAACAAACTGCATTTTGAAGAGAAAAAGACGGACAGCATACACCATGTTTAAAATATTCAGTACCCGTATTTGTTGAATAAATATATAAAATGCAACTTTAGAGGTTAGCGGTACGGTACGGCCCCTATAGGGGTCGTTAGGCATCAGAAGTTTAAATTTAAAATTTATAAGAATTATGAATGAGTCGACCAGTCTTCAAATAATCATGAGAATTATTTAACGTTCAAGTACAATTCAAAGTTCATTCTTCATTCTTTGAAACAGATAAAGTAAAATTAAAGGCACAGCCTAAACAATAGAGCCCTGACGATCCTGTATTGTATAGGAGTCATTGACTTGGACTTTTCTGGTCTTGGGGACAGGATCGGTCCCCATTTCCAGCTCGCTACTTCTAAATGAAATATTACTACACAAATATTATTTACACTGAGATGAAACACAAAATCAAATTAGTAAATGAAATATATTTTAATAATAGTTTAAAAAATATGTATTAAAATATCTCAATGTACAACGGATAAACGAAATATACCACTCTTTACTACGGGTATCTTCTCCTCACTACACGGTAGCACTTTCTAGTCAGTGCTGCTATTCAGAACGTGCTGGTTATATCCGCAAACTCTGTTTCTAACAGTGGGAGAAGGATGGTTTAATATGTTACCGGATGCCGAATTTCACTGCCTGTTAAAACTGAATCCTCCGTCTCGGTTCTTGCTATAGAAAAAACGTATGGGATACGACATTGAATTTAATGTGCACTACATGTAACCTGTTTTTAATTTTATGTGAAGATAGCCTGATGATGATGGTCTAATGACTGAAAAGAAATATTTTTGTGTTTGACGGAAACAAATTTATTATTGTCTTTCATTATAGCTTAGTTCTACCAAAAAATGAATCTGATGAGAAACAAGAACAGGGCTGGCAAATCGCTGTATTTCTATTTAAACTTACTGAACAGGAAGTTATTGTGAATTCTGAATCATGATCTTCTTGCCCGCAAGAGAAAAACTGTTACCCGAACAGAAAAACTTGTTAGTTCATGTTCAAAAGAAATTAGTTTCCACACACAGAAATCTGATTAAATTGGGTGATGCTGTGGCTCAGAATAACCTATGTTTGAGCTACTTAACTTGCCACTTTGAGCGAGGCTGCAGCACACCCGCATATATTTTACAGAGTAGAACTGGTGTTTCAGATACAGGAAGGCGTTCATGTCATGGAATTCTCAAGCACGCCATCACACCTGTCATCAGAAACAGTTTTCTCCCTCACTGTAATGTTGTTTTGAATACTACCCTTTGGTATAGATGCAGAACAGGGCAATTTCATGAAACACTCGCAGTTTTCATGATCAGCCGTTGTTATTTAAAAATAAAACTTCGCACTTACGTTGACAGACATTTATAACTCGTAAAACTGACCGAATTCTGTATTCTATAAAAGACGAATATCCAACTGGGCGCTGACTCGCTACTTGCAATTGAGACAAGTTTTCTCGAAAGGAAACTTGACAGGAGGTTTCCTTAAAGGTCGCTTATGAAAGATCAAAATATCAGAGATTAATTAAATCATCTCACTTCAGTCCCTAATTAGTGATGTTATCACCCTAATTAACTAAGCCATTAATTAATATCTGCTGAATGCCTTGAGATGTTGAACTTTTTATTTTAAACTTCCGTCTGTAACAATTAGGATTTTAACTCGTATGTGTGATACAGAGTATGGTAAGGAATGTAGGAACATATTCACTTGTACCGTCAGTGTAAGTATAGTACGCAAGTGACATTACTATAATGCAATGAGATACAGGAGTAAAGAAACGTAATCACATTAACCAATTCCTAGTATTATAATCTGAAGTTTCAATAACATGAAACACGAAACCGCCAACAAAACTCACCAAAATCGGGGATTTTAATAACGGGAATAATTTTTAAAGTAACAGGATCTTTTCCTAACCGAAGACAGAATAATATGACAAGAATTTTCGTAATGATAGTCCAATCCTGTCAAATCCAGTACCTCAAATAAATCAAGAACAATTCCAAAAAGATTTCATTTTGCTGTTCTAATGTTCATGACTTAAACTCCAACAAATTTTACATTGTTTATACCGTGCATTGTGATACAACTACTCGCACTACAATTACAACCAACTAAATGCACGAAATTTCACAAAAGCTCTTCGAAATAAATTTCGACAATCGTTATTTCACACAGACAAACAGCAGAGGATCTGATTATTGGTACGCATATGCAGGGCATTTTTACAAACAAATAAACATATATGTTAAACAGAAAATTTCCAAGATTCAAGTTCTTAAGTGATAATGAATTTTATTTATTCAGGACACAAACAATCCAACTTAATATTATTTCAAAATGTAAATATTAGTAACAAATCTATGTAGTTCACACACCAACAAATACACTATTTATTAACTTGGTTAAAAGTTTAAAATTTACATTAAAGTACACAATAATACCGCTCCTACATGTTTCGGTCCTTAATGAACGTCATCAGGGAGCTTTATCTGTACTTAACTAAAGCTATATTTATGTTAAAACACTCGGTAAATTTACGTCGTTATGTAAATTAGGTGATGTGGCAGCATGTCCTAGAGCGGCATGTGTGTTGTGTGCAGTGCACAGTGCACTGCACACAACACACATGCCGCTTTACGACATGCTGCCACATCACCAAATATATATAACGACGTAATTTTACCGAATGTTTTAACATAAACATAACTTTAGTTAGGTACAGATAAAGCTCCCTGATGTTGGTCACTAAGGACCGAAACATGTAGGAGCGATGTTATTGTGTATTTTGATGTAAATTAAAACTTTTAACGGAGTTAATAAATAGTGCATTTGTTAGTGTGTGCACCACGTAGAATTCAAAATGCACGGTGCAAAGTTAAATACTAGTGGCACATCTAAGAGAAATTTCTAAGCAAACATTTTTACCCTATATTGACACAGGTATCCCGTCAACATTCTAAGTGTAATGCACGGTCTTCCATGGTTAACAAAAGAACCACACTCAGTAATGCAAAAAGATTTACACTTGTGAAATGCGATTTTTATCAGATTAACGCTTAAGACGACAGATAAAAGGGTACAATATATATTCTTCCCCAAAACTGATTTGTCATGCTCTCCTGCAAGTCTCCCAAGATTTAATAGTGTTGACGCTGATCAGAAATACGTAGATATAGAATTGTATAACGTGAAAAAATTATATTCTATTAATCTTCCGGGTTGTTACATGTAAATGCATTTCAACCGCATTCGTAAAAGAGCTAACACTAAGTTGCAGCGTAACCCTTAGGGGAACTAAAGTCAGTGACATCGCGTATTTATTAGAGGAAGAGAGACATGAAGTTTAATTATCCTGTCACAAGATTTTCGTGGGAAATGAATATCAAGCCCAGTGCTGTATATAAAAATGTAATTTTAAAATACATGCTGTAGTACTCAGACCTGAGGACGCATTTCAACCCTTGTTGGTTATCTTTTGCATCACAAACTCCTGAGTTTAATTAACTAATTTAAGGAACTGCAAGTTTAAATTGAAGAACTAAATGCTGGCAGCGTTACTTCGAATACATTAAGCGTCCCATTTATTGTATCAAGTCTTTTAATAATCTGGTCTAACCCAACGTATATTCGAACCATTACCAGGAACGCATATTAATTGAGTGATTCACACCGCTGGGCTAAATTCCTGGTAAATGTCGCAGGGACATGTTTCAAAGAAAATGCGTAATACTTAATTGCTATACTGAGCAAGGAAAAATTTATCCATTCGGTTTCCCTTACCCCATTCTAAAAACAAAGATAGAAATCTAAGGTTTTGTAAGAAGTTAATTTTGTGTCCCTGTGTTATTGCTTTCTAACTACCACGGTTCTTTAATTAGGCTACATTTATTTACCTTCCATATATTATGTTTTGTTCGTTCGCTTATCTTTATGGACATATCTAGCGTGTGTGTTAAGAATAAGTGTAATGGTACAGTGAACGTTACTCAGTATGGGACAGGAGCGTCTTACAGAGAAAATTACTATCTAATCACTCATCTGGAAGAAGAAAAAACATGTTCTAAGCATAATTACCCATAAACGAATATTTAAGATAGATTATATAAGAGTGTAAGCAATTATATCTAATCACTTCTGTCACGCACTCACATCGTTATCGGCTTTGTGAAACGCCACTGAAAGTAAATTTTTAAATTTTGCGTTAGTAGGCCTATAGTCTTAAGTTTCAGTCATTTGTGTGCTATAATAAGTTTAAGTTCTGTCGATATACGCAACGGGACATACGCACCACACAGTAGGGCACCTAGTTATCAGTCTTGGTTTTACTAAGCCATCATTAGCACCCTGAAGATAAGTTTAGAGTCAGCCCCTGAAACGTTGGAGAACTTTCACACCTTAACACGGGCTGTCTGCCCGTGACGATTTTATTGTATTTTGAGTAGATTTCGAAGAAGGCAAAATAATATTCTTCTTTTGAGGAAATAAATTATATATCCGTGATTTTATTTACTGAAGGGGAGAAGATGAGGAAAAGAAGAAAGATAATATAACGGAATACTTACTTTATGAATGTAACTTCAGACTTAAAAACTAAGCGGTACTCACCTTCAAATTCACAAGCAGGCACGTATACTAACTTCACAAGTACGACCGCTTTATCCAAGGCAACTGATTAGGAATTCATAAATGCAAGGATCCGCAACATGTGACATTTAGTAAAGTGTGCATAAATTTTCAAAAAAAAAAAATACTTCCCAATCACAGACATCTTATCATATATTATTTTTAAGTTTCCATTAATTAGTTTAAAATAAAACAAATTCTGAATTTTCTTAATATTTCATTGTTTTCGCCTTTGTTGTTACACATATTCTGAACGTGCATCAAATTTTATGAACAAAAGTAATTCGTACTTCAAAGTACGCAAATGAACTCACGCTACTGGCTGAGGGAAAAAACGGTGCTATAATGCATAATTGATAGAATAACTGAAATTGGAAGATGCTATGGAATGGAAATAAACGTGCAGAAACTAAGATGTTGAGAATTGGAAGTCAACCATCCCCAGTATAAATTATGACAAATCACACAACCGGAGAATGTGGAATGTTTTAGCTCTTTGGATAACATGATAACAAATCATGCAAGACGTATAGGTGTAATTAAAGGGGAGTTAAAAAACAAGAACTTCATTTTTGGCAGAGAAATTGAATTTAAATTTAAAGAAGAAACTTGAAATATTACATTTGGAGCGTAGCTTTTTATGGTACTGAAACTTGGACATTTCGGAAAGTAGATCAGAAAAACTCGGAAATGTAAGCTGAACATTTTATAAATTTGTATTACTATACACATTTTTACAGTCAAACATAGGGAAAATATATATCAAATTCCATTCGTAATTTTTTTTATTGTTACACCGTGCATGTTGTCTAGTCAATTATTATACCAATTAATGCACTTATATAAAATTTACAAATTAAAACACTAAAACTGCTCCGACATGTTTCGGTCCTAAGACCATCATCAGGGAGCTATATTTCTTTGCCTTGCTAAAGTCACATTAAAAGCCA
>Ga0123354_10019378_pt1 | contig 10686 bp, 8 predicted proteins | sample TergutLab28metaG_2_FD_97872 | JGI IMG/M metagenome (GOLD analysis project Ga0123354, IMG submission 97872) | Labiotermes labralis P4 segment gut microbial communities from Petit-Saut dam, French Guiana - Lab288 P4 | ecosystem: Host-associated > Arthropoda: Insects > Digestive system > Gut ...
AAAAGGGATTAATAGAAGAAGACTGGAATGACAGAGACAAATGGAGGAAGAAGATAATATAATTGTTAAAAGGGCGCAGGAAGATGTAGAAACGTCGAACAACCTGCTAAATAAATAAATATTAAGCTTTATTTACTTGTGTGGTTATTTACCCCTTCCTGCAAAATTTTTGAATAGATGTTTTTGTTTTTTATTTACTTAATTATATATATATATATATTTATTTACACTTATTTATTTGTTGTGTGAGTGATTATTTATTAAATTATAATGCAGTTTGATATTTATTCGGTATTTAATTATTTAGTTTGTTAATTAGTCCCTCTTTCTACTTAGATTCGCTTTGTTTTTTGGGTAGCTCTTTACTTATTTCCTTATACCTATATACTTATTGATTTGTTGGTTCGTAATTCTTTGATTAGTTGATTATTTTGTCAGTTATTTAAACGGAACACTTATATTGATTTGCTAAATCAGTGACCAACACATTCAATTCTACTGATGCAAGCATGTCTAAACTGAAAGCGACGTTAATGATGTCGGCTATATCAACAGAGAAAATTTCTGTAATACATATCACTAGCCTCATGACAGCTCAAAATCATCATTTAATTAATAATTACTTCTGATTTAAAGCCACACAGCCGACACCATGCTGCAGGGGGTGGTTATGAGACAATCAAAAAGTAAATTCTGTGAGGCAATCCGTTGAATGAGATGCAACATAGATGCACTGCACAAATTGCAGTAACAGAAGGAACACACATGATGAGGATGAAACAATTATCAGATAACATTTGCAGAGCAGTATTGTAACAACTCTCCTGGGCCCGAGTAATGGCTCAGGCGGTTGGATGCCTTCATCTCATCACAGAGACCAGGGTTCAATCTCAGACCAGTACATGTGGGTTTTGTGATTGACAGCATGTCGATGTGACAGGTTGTTCACTCAACGTTTCCGTTTACCTATCAATATCATACACCAATGTTCCATACCCATTCATTCATCTGTATAGATAGTATATAATGCCAGCAACCAGCAGCTTCGTGAAGAAACCTACAAAGGTACTTTTTTACACTTACGAGAAACTTTAACCCTTTACCTATTCAACATGTTGTATTTTAAGATGTATTGTGTGTATTGTTGTTAGTTGTCTTGTGTGTATTGTTGTACTATGTGTGTATTGTTGTAGTTGTCTTGTGTGTATTTGTTTACTATGTGTGTATTGTTGTAGTTGTCTTGTGTGCATTTGTTGTACTATGTGTGTATTGTTGTAGTTGTCTTGTGTGTATTTGTTGTATTATGTGTGTATTGTTGTAGTTGTCTTGTGTGTATTTGTTGTACTATGTGTGTATTATTGTAGTTGTCTTATGTGTATTTGTTGTACTATGTGTGTATTGTTGTTTTTACTTTAGATGCCGGATGGCTGGCTAGAAGTCAGTATTCGGATGGTCCTGCGACCGGCCACCTCGACACAGGTTTTTCTTGGTTTCCCTGTGTCTATAAGCAAATGCTGAGATGGTCCCCAAGATTCCAAGTTGCCACTACATGTTTCTCACGAAGCTCTCCCGACATAAATTTATTAGTAACCAATTTGATATTTTCTATACATGTAAAATAACCACTGCCACCGGGTGACAACAAAATGGCAGTTAATAAATGTTATTATTATTATTATTATTATTATTATTAAAAGATATGTATAGCTATACAATCCATCTACTACATCTTGGGGAGTGCCCCTACAAGATATATTTGACCAGCTGTGGATTTATTTTTCGCTTTCTGTCGAGGACGCAAGTACCATAATTGATACAGTGGCGAGGATGCCGCGTGGACAACAGACGAATTTTATTTTTACAATTAACGTTGTTGTTCTTTGGGATATGAAGTTCTGTCACATAGCAAACAGTTACCTACTTTCCAAAGGCTCAACAACTCTCTAAAACATCGGTAAATGTTTTTTTTTCAGTCGACACATCTCAATTCTACAGACGGCTTCAATTTTCAGCAGCAGAGCTGCTAGTATCTGGAACCTCGCAAGAAATTCTCCGAAGCGCCCGGACTGACTCTAAAGTTCTGTCAGCCCCCAGTTCAGTGTGTAAAGGACAGGCTAAAGTGAAAGAGGCGCGAATCTAATCTCACTCTCTGTACAGTGCCGAAGTTAAGCATACGTAGAACTCTACCTTCACTCCCACACATGAATTTAATACGTGGGACTTAACTTACACAACGGAGAGATTTACTGGTTTATATTGAGTTACTAATGCATGTTACTTTTCTAGAACGTGAAATTTGGAATCCCGACTGAGCCACAACTTTATATGCTACTTCTCAAAGACAAATTTTAAATTGAGCAGTGTGGTGTAGGCGTAAAATTTTAGAAATATATCCGCCTACAGCGCGGTTCAAATCTATGCCGCATTCAAGAAATTTCCCCTAAAACACACGGTGTACTTCGCAACTGCTTCCTGTTAGATATCAGACTTCTTCTTATATAGTCTATACACCTAGGTCAGTAATGCGATTTAGAAGTTTCTTGGAAATTTTCTTACTAAAAGCCACAAATAGAATGTTCAGAATTGTTTGTTGTCTTATGTGGCTGAATTAGTCTATCAATTTTAAACCAAAATGTTTTTCTCGGGGTATATGGGGTAGTGATGCATAATACTATAGCCTATCTTACCCAACAGTCATGACGACCGAGTCATACCGGTATAACTGTTTCACCAGGAATGGAGGAAATGCCATCCCTAAACATGCCGGTCCAGAGGCTAAAGGTAGCAATCCTACCGCTGGACCTACACTGCTCTGGGCCCGTAAACCATTCAGGGGAAATTTTAACCACTGGCAAGTCTCACGGAAAGAAGCTGCACAGATTTACCCAGGGTAATGAAATACTACTCCCCAACTGGCAGAAGGAATCACAGTAGACCTTTGAAGAGACTTCGGGATACGTGAGACCGGAACGGGTCAACAAGTGGTCCAACTCCATGACAGATATATGATGATGATGATGATGAACGTTTTTCTTTCTTATTTTTTAAACACCTGTAACATATTTCTAGTCACAAATACGAGAAAACAATACAAACATACGTAATAAAACCATTGAATATATGCACGACTGGAAACTTTCATGGGCACTAAAAATGGTAAAGACGTTTCGGAAATACACAGGATCGCTTCGTAGTCGCGGCACAATGAATCATTGTGACACACACACACACACACACACACACATACACACACACATCGTTAGTCCGAAAGAAAAGCGTCACAACTAAAAACAATACCATTTATGGGTTCTGAAAAAAGTGTATGGTGCCAAAACTGCAACAATATGCTTGTGACAGGAAAAGATTCACCAATAATATTAGACTTTCAGTCGTGAGGTGGCGTCAGTGTCGCTGTTCATCCGAGTGGAATGATAACCATGTGACTAAATAACGTGTCACGTGTTCAATAATGTAATTTTGGACTCACACACACACACACACACACATATATATATATATATATATATATATATATATATATATATATGTCAGGCGTTCATCATCCACTGCCATGGAAGGAGAAGCGGATTACCGGAAACACACACAGTCAGGCCCTGCCAAGTAGGTCCCAAAAATGTTGTCTAGAAGTCCCGAATTTGAGCATCTGTGTCTTCAATACGGCGCTCTATCACTGGGTCATTGGGTTCTGAAGGTTAAAAAAACAGTGTCTTTATTTTCCAGATTCTTACGGAATTCCATGAATTCGAAATGTCGGAAGCCAGTAACCCAGCGACACAGAGCCACAGATTCCTATTTCGGTAACCTGAATTCTCGACCACTCTGCTTTTGATAATTAAAGTCTGGCACATTCATGAAATTGTCCCTTTGCACTCTATAGACGCATAATAGTGAGTACAGTTGGAGCTCCATGAACATCCCTAAGGTTAACTCTAGATAGCGGTAAGTGTTCGGCCTTAGGTCTGGCCACATTGTACCCAGGAGAAATGCTCTTTGAAGCCATTACATAGGAGTGTGTGTGTGTGTGGGTTACACGGCCGCGAAACAAAGTAACGTTTCTCCGTCATCCAGTCCACACTGACTACACTCCCTATAAATTTCGATAAAAGTAAGATTATTTAAAGTGCAGTTTGATCGCTGTTACACCGAACAGACTCCTCCATTTTCCTCTTGTTTAATACGCGTAATGTAAAAGTAATATTCACCCAGAACATTCTATGTTAGGTCAGAAGGGGGTGGAGGTATAACTCCACTCTTTCTCTAACCTTGGCTCTAAATTGGGCTGGGTGGTCAACGCAACGTCCCGGCAGACTTACGTCCAGGGAAAAGACCCTGTGCCCATTATAGAGGGGGTTGGGTGGGCCCCAGGACCGGTCTTGACAGGTGCAGACAATCTCCCCCCACAGGTATTCGAACCCCTGACAGTTCAGGTAGTATAATACGAGTACATACGGGAATATGTGTGTGTGTGTGTGTATCTGTGTATGTGTCGAGAAGCGATGTGTTGCAGACATTTGAACTATTCCATTGAGCCAACTGTCCTTGCTAATGGAAAGCCTGTGTGTTCTCTAGTTCTTGTAAGAAATGAGAAGAGAATATCGCAATAAAATAATATTTGTAAAACATCTGTGCTACCGACAGTATGATTTTCTTTTATCTTGTTTAAAGTTCTTTACCCATATTGAGTAGAAAACAGTGCTACAAAATTGCTACGCGCCCCCCAAACAGGCAACAAAGTGAAAAAATGCAGAAGATAAACAGTGAAGCGTACGGTTTGGACAAAACTGGAAATGAGATGGATTACCTACCGGCAGTGTAACTTATACATGTCCAAACTAAAACGGAATTTACTTAATCTTCACTAATGTTAACAAATTACAGGCTCGCCTGTATTTACAGGTTTCTACTTCTGTAAGTATTTCTCTTCCGTTGTGACCCACAATATACGTTGTTTAGGGCATGTAAACGGCAATTTTAACTTTATTTTACTAATGAATGAAATGTTAAATAAATTCAGATCGGGAGCCCAAACCTCTCGAAGAGGGTAATTTCATGCTTCTTATAACCATTATTTTACAACTTTGACCACTTTTTATTCATACTCTCTTTCCGTTTTTGCAGATATCTTGGACCATAATCCTTCACACCTCTCAGTATATGAATAATAGGCATATTCCCCCATCCCCACAGTGCCTTCCGCATTTATCTGAATCAAATTGAATCTCCCTGAAGATGAAGACAACATATTCCTCGGAACACACTTGTCCTACATGGTGTAATAACTCGGAAGATTTTCATTGAGGGACAACATGAAAGCATAACAAATTACGGCAAGTTGTTCAGAATTCCTTCTCACTTGAGGGGAGCGCTGAAGCCGCACATACTTTGCCAACACAATAAACTAAAATAGTAAAAATGTAAAGTGATCCCGTTACAGGCCCGGTGTGGCCCAGAGGGTGGGTAGAGGTATAGCTCTACTCTTCCATGACCGCGGCACTAGAAGGGGGTGAGTGTTCAGCAGTACGCCCCAGCCGCACTTTACCCCGGAAAGACTCGGTACCCATTTTACAGGAGGCTGGGTGGGCCCCAGGGCCGGTCTGGACAGGCAGAAAATCTTGTCCCCACCGGAATTCGATCCCGGACCGTCCATCACGTAGTCAATCGCTATACCGACTGAGCTACCAAACTAAAATAGTGTATCTCCAAATTACGAATGATACACATTCATTAAATTTCCCCACGTAATAAAAATTAAATAAGATTTAATAGTGACGCTAGTTGTAGATAATTTATTCCACACACGTACATTCATTATTTTTTACACAATCTCCAAGCACAATGATAAACTTTGCGCGACTTGGCGCCAGTTGAAACTTCCATCGCAATATAAATCGGTCTCTTTCAATCGCAACCACTCACAGACAGCCACATCCACCTTCCTCTTTATCCTACAAACGGCGACCTCCCAGGTGTTGATTCAGCGTCCCAAACAAACTCTCTGCCTCCAGGCGCGATCCTTATGCAAAACAATGCAACAGCGCACAGGGTATGTTGACGTCACGGTTATTGTGTCAACATATTTTTTGGGCATCTGAAGGAAAGCTTGAGAGGCTACTGATCCCAGAAACGAAGGAAGTGGTTGTGGCTATTCGTGAGTTGTTGCGAATGGAAGAATCCGACTCAAATTCAAGCCAAGATGTGAAAAGGCATCAATGTACACTGGAATTATGTTCAAAATTAATGTTTCTTCTTTAGAAAAATGATTGACATTTAAGCTTTCAGTAACTTCTCATTTAATTTTTAGGAGCTACGAATCAGTACATACAATACGTGCTGCACATAAAATTCTTTGTTCCATTTTTAAGAGAACCACTCCGGTTTAATTATTGGACTGTCTTTATAATTTAATTAATGTAGACAAAAGCCCACATGCTGAACTTGGGGGGTGTTCAGTTCTGTGAAAAATAACGTCCCATTCTTTTGGTAAATAACGACGTGGAGATGGCCATATCATTACTGAAATTTCGCAGGATCTACTCCTCTCCATCTTCAAGTACTACAAGAACTAGTATATACTTACACAATTTTCAGAAATTCTTCCTCTCTCCATCTGCAGGATAGCCCAATGAAGTACATATCTAGAAATGGAGGCAATTTTTTTTCACATGTCGGTAAATATACACCATTCCATAATGCTCCAATTCCCACTACACCGCTTTACTGTAGACACATTTCAACTACTGTGTCCGACATTTTTGACCTAGTATTAAGGTCAGCAGAGTAATTCATAAAAGGACATATAAATATTTTATTATCCAACTAAGGCACAATTATGTAATATGTAGATACAATTAAAATTATAAAATATTTAAAAGTACTCCAACATGTTTCGGATCACAGAGGATCTATCACCAGGGAGCCTTGTACAGTGCTTGGCTAAAATTATCGGAATGGTTCTATCGTTTCCGTTGACATGGACGTGGTCGGTGTTAGGACAGCATATTGTAACCCATTGTGTGTGTAGTTCACTGTCTAGAAAGGCACTTTAGTAACTACAGTGAACTACACACACACACACACGCACAACGGGTCACAACATACTGCCACAACACCGACCTTGTCCGTGTCAACGGACACGATAGAACCATTCTGGTAATTTTAGCCAAGTACTGTACAAGGCTCCCTGATGATAGATCCTCTGTGATCCGAAACATGTTGGAGCACTTTTAAATATTTTATAATTTTAAATGTATTTGCATATTATATAACTGTGCATAAGTTGGACAATGAAATATTTATATGTTGATGATGCACGATGCAAACATGAAGATCATAAAAGGTCATTTGGAAGTACAAGTGACTCAGGAATTTCACACAATGAGTTGACAGCAAAGTGCGCAAAAATCTCGCTGAAGATACGTAGAGGTTGATGAAAGAATTGGAGTGGCAAAACATTCAATCTCTCAGGATGTAATCTGACGACAGAAGTTTTATAACACCCACAAGGAGTATTCAAGTATATGTTGCTTCATTGTGTCAATTGTGAGATTTATTGAAAAGCTAACCAACACTTAGAAGCATAAGAGATATGAAGTAAGGAAAACTGTCAAATTCATTTCCTATCGAATAGGAATTCCACTGTATCTCCATTACAATATCCGTTGAAATAATGCTGTATGAGGAAATACTCTCTCTACAAATACATATATTTTTTTAAATGCGAATATTTAAACGTAAACTTAGTAGTGTACTTTACAGGACCAAATAAACCTTATATTGTTGTACTTTCTACACTCAAAGCCAAAAATTATAGGCTTAGCCTCTGAAGAACGGAAAGGAGCGTGACTATAATTCAACGTTTCAAACCCCAAATAAATCTGGACCAGAAGAACTGTAATTGCGAGAAAGATATTTCTTGTGTGTCATGGAAACGGTCAAACTATCATCTGCAGAAGTCAGGTTTAGTAGGCCCACCACGGAGTTGTTCGCTAATTGAATTTTGTGTTGCCACGCTCCTCACTTTCGCAGAACGACCACCTGATCCAACACCGCAGCTGCAGTACATATCCTAGCCTGCGATGAAGACAATAGTATATGATAGAGCTTAGCAATGACCAGACATTTTGTTACATGACTATGCGCTCTAGTTAACCAAACCCAACCAATGAATAACCCTACAACTCGAGTGCATTACTCAGAGAAACTGAGGGAAAAATAACTGGGCTCGTAGAAGCAATTAATGTAGGGTCGAGAAATGTTTGCGTGTTTCTTGAGAATCATTCGTTCAGATTTGTATACGATACAGTTTTCAGCAACAAAAGCACATATACGTGTATTTACATATGTAAATTACGTGGCTCAAAGAAGCAGAATTTTCTTAAGGTGTGGCATCCCCGTTGTGTTAGGTCAGTAATACAAAGCTGTAGTGTGTGTGTGTGTGTGTGTGTGTGTGTGTATATATATATATATATATATATATATATACACAGTCGCGAACACAACAATATTACAATTAGTAAAGGTAAAGCAGTCCCATTACAGGCCTGGACAGGTCCAGAGGTTTCCAGGAAGTTAAGGCTCCCAGATTTCGTGACAACGGCACAGGATGGTGGTAAAGTTGTCAGCCTTACGCACCTGCCGCCTTTACCCCCAGGAAATTCTCCTGGTACTCATTTCTGTTCGAGGCTGAGTCGACCCCAGGGCCATAGTGCGGTCGGAAGGATTTTATGTCAATGAAAAATCCACTGAAACCAACTGGGATCGAACCAGCGACCTTCTGATTTGTAGCACAGCACCTTAACCACTGTGCTACCGCGGTCCCCAATATTACAATTAGTGGAGATACATAATATATAACTACATGTTTCGGCCCTGTACGTAGGCCATCATCAGGTTGTCCAAAGAACTTACTAAGTGACTATACAGTACGTGTGGTAATTTTGGAAGGGGGACGAGATCTCATCTTACATCATAAACCGTGGAATTAATAAAAGTTGCCAACATTTATATTGATGCGTACTTCATCATGTGAATGCATAGGTATGATCCTATCATGCGATTGAATAAACATGTTAAGGAGTTATATCAATTGCGAACATCTTATAATTTTAACATGCAAATTAGGTACTGAAACCATCGTGCGGAGATGTTTCATCAATTGCTAACTTCATGGTTTGTGGAAAACATAGAATAAATTACATATGTTATAAGTGCTTAGTCTTGTACTTTCGACCAAAACTCAAAACGAATTTTATATAAGGAAACGAAATTGACCCACAAAATCTCCAATATGTGATTTCATCATAAAGAAGTTGGAAATGTTATACAGAACATGTTTTGTATCTTTATCTCGAAAGATAAAAAATACCGTCAAATGGGGCAGGATAAAGATGACCAAACCATGGAAGCCTCATACTTAATCTAGATTTTAGAAGCGTCCGCCTTTCGTTTCAAAGCAGACGGAAGTGCGAAGCAGGGGGCGCCTAAACACATTGGCTTTGGCTGTTGGTATCTGCCTGAGGTATTTATACTACATACTGGATAGTCTTGGAAAGCACTGCCTAAACACGCTCCTTCGGGAGTCCACATATAAAAACGCATCAGGTTTAGATCCGGTGAGTAAGGAGGTCTTGCAGTTGGCCCTCAACTTCCAAACCACCTTCTTGCGATACATCCAATTAAACCTCTGCGGAAAACCTTCCCCACACCATGTTGAAGCCACGTTGTGTTGCTGCCTCAAACTATGCCTCACAGCTAAGGGTAACACTTCAAAGCATCCGTGATAGAAGAGTTTCCGGAAAATTCAGATATCATTGAGAACTGAGCCTGTCAGGTAGCAGATACGGGCACGTGACGACGCCACCCACGATACCAGCCCAACATTTTATGCTGCATAGGAACTGATATTGACGTTCTCGAATATCATGGGAATTATTCCGCATTCAGGGGTGCCTATTATGCACGTTGAACACACCCTTATGCGCAAAATATGTTTCACCTCTCCACACAACATTTCGTAATAAGAGCTCATTTTTAGCGTGTTGGTCTCGATCCATGCGCCAATTTGTATCCATGAATGAAGGGGAAAAACACGTTTTTCTTCAGCAGTCAAGTGGATCAAATTTATCTTCAAGAAATATTCGAGGGTAGTCCACATTCTCGTGTGACATCCCGTGACCTTGACACGGGTTCTCTTTTCACAGCTGCAATTATTATATTTTCACTGGCTGGTATCCGTAAAGACAGTGGGAGACATGAATTTACAAGTGCCATTGGTGTTACTCTTCCTCTTCGACGAAGACGCTGATACGGATATCGTCGACTACGATGAACTAGTGGGCACACACGTATTCACTACAATTTCGACTTCGACTGCACAGGTGCAATTTGTTCAGGGCAGGTCAGAATATCCGGCGTGTATTTTATTATTAATTGAGCACAGTTGAGACCTGCAGTACATTCCGTGTCTTCAACACGCCTAACAAGGCGTTTTATCGTCGTGACAAGCAATAATGCTGAAAAGTGTATTCTCATAACAGTACCAACGAGATGCACTAATTTCTCAAATTTATTTTTGGAATGGAACTATACATGTTTCGGACAGTCTCTCTGTCCATCATCATGAGTCAAGCACTGTACACACAGCAATACATACAGATTATGCTGACT
>Ga0123354_10019379_pt1 | contig 10686 bp, 12 predicted proteins | sample TergutLab28metaG_2_FD_97872 | JGI IMG/M metagenome (GOLD analysis project Ga0123354, IMG submission 97872) | Labiotermes labralis P4 segment gut microbial communities from Petit-Saut dam, French Guiana - Lab288 P4 | ecosystem: Host-associated > Arthropoda: Insects > Digestive system > Gut ...
AGAGAGAGAGGGAGATCGACATACTCAAATAAAGGGGAACCTGTCGTTATAAACGGCGGGACAAGATCTTGACCTACAAACACTTGGCACATGGCTTGGACTGAGACCAAGAAATTAGTTGTGTAATGTGGAGTATCGCGTTCTGTTAGCGAGACATATGGGATGGTTCGATGGGTTTGGGGAGGGGGGGGGAGATACTGTTGTTGGGTCTCTCCTGCTTTGTGTGTATGTGTGTGTGTGTGTGTACATGCACACACATGTATAAGGGCTGAATAATTTGTCACGTTATAAACGAGTGTACTAACCGAGGAGTATAATGCTATAGTTTAACAGTGAGGAATTGATTGGTGCCACATAGTATATGACAGTATAGGCGAGATGTCGCATAAACCGATGTCGTTATAACAGGGTTCGACTCTGTGTGCGTGCGTGCGTGTGTTTATATGTGGTTAAGGTAACGTTCGCCTTAGAACGGGCAACGAAGGCCCAGAGAGGGATAGAGTTACAGCTCTACTCTTTCTTAACCTCGGCGCTAGAGGGGTTGGGTGGTCAACTCCACGCCCCGGCCGTTTACCCCCGGGAAAGACCCGGTACCCATTGTGTAGGATGCTGGGTGAGCCCCAGGGCCGGTCTGGACGGGTGCGGAATATCTGGACACCCACCGGGATTCGATCCCCGGACCGTGCAGCCCGAGCGAGTCGCTATACCGACTACGCTATCCCGGCTTCCGTGTGTTTATTTATATATATATATATATGTGTGTGTGTGTGCGTGCGTGCGCCGTATAGCAGGCCATGAAGGCCCAGAGGGGGAATAGAGGTGCTGTTTCTTTGACTTCGGCGCTAGATAGGGGTGGTGGTTACGCCACGTCCCGGCCGCTTTGACTCCAGGAAGGAGACCCGGTGTCCATTGTATAGGGGGCTGGGTGGGCCTCAGGGCCGGTCTGGACATTGCGGAAAATCTCACCTTCACCTGGGTTCGATTCTCGGCCCGTCCAGTCCATAGCGAGTCGCTGTGCCGTCTGAGCTATCCTGGCCGCCATATATGTCTGTGTATATAATAATGGGTTCTCTTTCAACCATACGTATATTATTTCACACTTAACATTTATTTACACACTGATGTGATAGCTCAATCAGTATAGTGACTGGGTTTTGGGTTGGTGGAATGCGAAATCGTTGTTCGATTCCTGGCTGGGTCAGTAGATGCGAGTTTTCTCCGAAGCGTCCGGACTTGCCCCCCGAGGTCCACCCAGCGTCATGTTCAGGGTATATCGGGGACGTTTTGCGCGGGGTAAAGCTACCCGGCCTTGGATCTAACGCTCATCTTGCGCCAGTTTGCACATCCTGTTATTGTAGACAGTTCACGGCGATTGTTTCGCACAAGTTCTCCATTTTTCCATCTTACCTAGGCTCGTTTCCCCAAGCGCTAATTCTGCAATCAGTTCCTGTCATCGCTGTTTATGTAGTTAGATACGGTATTTTATCTCATAACCGTCGCCGATCACTTCCCCGTCAGGCTGCAGAGGGTTGACCACAGAAAGGTAGTTGATGGGGCCATGACGTGCTCATGAGGCAGTAACACGGTGCAAGGAAGGTGTAGAATGTCTCTCCGTGTCCCTGAAGCTCTGTCTTCATAACATCTTGTCATATTGTGTGTTTGCAGGCCAGCAAAACATTCCGATGCCTCCCCGCCCTTCCAGTGGTCAGTCGGATGGAAGTGGCCCGACTCGGATGAGTCACTCACCAATGGCAACTCAGAGTGGATACCAACAGCCACTAGCACCGCCATCTCACATGCACCCATACAAGATGGGAGCGCACCCGGGTATGGTTCCTCCTGGTGGCCAGCAGATGGCTCCATATACTCCGCAAGGGCAGCAGTACCCACAAGGTATGGACCACCAGTGCCGGAGTTCTGCAAATACTGTGGCCTTGTGGAATACAATGTCGTGTACTGTCTTGTACTTTAAAATTACCCGTGGCTGTGATGTCAGATACACAATTGTACGTTACGCAACGGCAGCAGTTCATCACATTTGTCATGCGAGTGCAAGAGGCACGTTTTGGTTGTATAGAGCCTATATCACTGTCAGCCTATGATATTTACGTCAATTCCCTGCCGGTATTAGCTGATTGCCAGGAATTTTAATATCGGCCATGGGCAATAATGGCAGCGAATTGATGGATATAGATGTAATTTGGGCGTGTTACATACGTGTGTGCTGCTGTAGGTGGATGTTTAAACACAACCATCTGAAATGTAGGAGATTCTTCCATGTATTGGAAGGCAATATTATAGCGGGTCTTATGGCAAAGTGGTGCGAAGGTGCTGAGTGGATTCAGTGGGGTCAGAACAGGGTTGAGCGGTTTGCTGCTGTGAACACGGCAGTGAACTGTTGGATTGCGCAAAGGGCACAGGATTTGTTGAGTCCCTGAGTGACTGGTGTCATCTGAACAAGGGCCATGTGTCATGGAGGTGGTTACAGTAATGCTTATATAGGCCTATAGAGTCATTTTGTTTGACCAGTTGTTTGTCACTTCCTGCCATGTGTGAGTGGTGCACTCACAGGCTGTGGGTCATACAATAAGCGAGCCGACAGGAAGTGAGATGCAGTTGATCAGATAAAATAATATTTCTGTGTAATGACTTAAAATATTAAACATGGTGCTTGGGTCAAGGATGTGAAATAAAATATCTGTAAATTCTTTTTACAAGATAGCTATATATCTGAATCTGTGTGATGCATTTCCATAGAATGCTTCTCATATTTAGCTCAGAACTTGTGTAAATTATGTCCATGGCCACAACATGCACACAGCAAATTAATTTTTTCTTATTAAGCCTCCCAGTCCTGCATCTAATGTTTTTACGTGTTTGTGCTTCTTAAATACTTACATCTGTTGTATTCTCCTGTGGTTTAGGATAGTAATTAGCATTTGCTGCAAATTTATACGCATCCCAGTGTTTGTGTTGGGACCAAGAAAAATCATACAAAACCTCAGTCACTGTAGTTGGTGACTCAAATGAGTCTTGTACCAGGCATCTCTGAAGTACGAGCCCGAATCATTCGTGTTGAAGAGTCTGCGACATGATGCTTTGTTGCTGGGTGAGTGGTTCTGGGTGCCGCAGAACGTCATACAGTTGTTCGAAGCGTTGGGGGGTGGGGGGGGCCACGCATCCAGTGACACGTTACATCCTATGAATCTTGAATGTTGTGTAGGGATGATAGTCAAGTATACACAGGTTGGTACAGATTGTTAGGCAGGTGTTCACAGTCTCAGAGGTGTTCACACAACTCGGCGAAATCAGTACATTCTGGTAGCAGTTTAGTGTTGCTCACACATGTGCGCAGTTGCTTGGACCAAGCACTGATGGTGCTAAACAACAAAATAAATAGACAGCAATGTGATAGTCACACTTTGTGGCTGGACACTTTAACGTCCGTCTGTAGTACACAGCGTTACGCGCGAACTTGTTACCTATAGCCAGTGCACCCTTTTCGTCGTGGTGCCCGTTTTATAAAGTATGGACATATCCTCATTATGGTTGCATCGTCATTCATTTCTCATGATGTATGTAATGTACTTCGTGAGCGGGTAACTGCTGTCCATTGCACAAGATCATTGTCTCGTTGCAAACTGATTGTGTATTGTAATGATGGGGGTAAGGAGCTGTGGCAGCTCAGTCGGTTAGTGACTAGGCTTTGGGCTGGTTGGCTATGGAACTGTGGTTCAGTTGACATCTGGCAAGAGATTTAGATTTCCACACTTGTTCAGCAAGGCACCCAACCATCCATTCAGTGGGTGTTGGGACTTTTTGAAGCTGTTTACTTGCCTCCATATAGTGTTGAAGAAGAATAAGTGGACCTGCACCTCCAAGCCCTCCCCATGCCTACACAGTGTGCGCAGGGACAACTTTGCCTTTACCCCATCATGTTTCAACCAAATCCTGCGTCTGTTACAGAACACACAGAGCTGTTGAAGTTGCAAAATGTTTTTTTAAAACTCAAGTGGTTTTTAAAGTCACTGATTGCTAATGTCTGTTAATGTTATAATACTTTTATGATTGTTATCATTAGTGTGGAGTTAATTTGACTGTTCTGGTCATTATGGCTATAATGTTCTCATCAGACAAACCATTCAAAACTAAACTTTCCAAAACAAAGTCATGCTACATGCCTGGTATTAGAATGGACCGTGTACTTAGTGCGTGTGCAGTGTCCACCATGTTTGCGTGTTACGCTGCTGTGACTTAGTGTCAAGTCAGTTGAAGTTTTTGGTTATGACGCCATTTAGTGGGCTGTTAACCTCTTCCCTCCTCCTTCAAGATACAGACATTTATCATGTCATTGTGAACACCAACTGTGTCAGAAATCAGGCAGCTAGCGGCAGCCTGGTACCAATTCATGTTAATCCACGTGGAACTTGTGGTGGACAAAGTGGCACTGCAACAGGTTTTTGTCTTGCTACATCAGTGTTCTGCTGTCAGATCATTCCACCACCGCAATAGCAACAGACACTCGTGTCTCTCCATTCCAGCAACCAAAAATGAAACTACAGCACCACAATTAGCACTTAAAAAGCATGTTTTCCATATCAGATGTATTGTTTAGGTGGCACTCCCTTCTTCCAGTAGAAGTGTGTGTGTGTGTGTAGGTATTTCTTTTGCATCAGAGATAATGGTTATACCATCACAATGTGATTTTTTGAAATTGGAATGTCCTCATTGTTAGAAGTGGCGGGCTCACAGATGCAACCCGTTTAGCAGAGGCCTATGGTAAGAATGGGATGCTTTCAAGATTTGAAGTTCTTGTAGCAGTGTTGATGGGGATTTGAGTAATCCAGGATGTGATGCTGGGTGAAGTGTTGCTGATGATTTTTGAAGGATTGTGTCACCTTGATGTTCAGTAGTAATCAGATCTGTAACTGGTGGTCCATCCGTACGAGTTTTGTTCTGTACGGCTGTCACCATTATCATGTCATGCTTGCAGGCAATTACACCCCGCGCCCACAGCAGCTTGCTAACATGCAGTATGGTGCCAGCCAAGGTTATGGGGCAGGCCCAGGGGGGCAGCAGAACCCCCAGACTAATAACATGGGCCCCGGGCAGTACCAGAGCCGGCCGATGCCCAATCACGTGCCTCAGTTTCCGTATCAGGTAAGTGCGTTTAGAAGTGACTGTAGTTTGTGTGTGCTGACCATACGTAATGTTGGTTCTTGTCAGTTGTTGACATTTTGGATCATGCTTAAGACTTAGATATTAATCATCCAAGTAAATAAGGGTTGTATATTTAAAATACATTTAATGCAGCTTTAAATCACATCTTTTTGTTAATAATTTTCTGATACTAGTGTACGAATGTTTAACACTTGGATGGCAGCATATAGTAATGGTGCAGAAGTGACGGTTGTGTTTTGTGGCAAACATAAACCAGTCAGTGTGCAGTGGCGCAGTGGCAGGCGATAGGCAGGCAGCAACTGTTAGTATTTACTGACATGATTCATGTAACAAATACAACATTTTGATTCTTTTGGTGCACTTGTTGTTAAGAACAGGAATTCTCACTGGTTTTGGTTTGAAATTAAATTATCTGGCACAACCCAGTGCAGTCCATGACAATTTGGTTGTGTTCCCAGGGGTGGGGAGGTCCCGCAATGAACCAAGGACCCCCTCCCAATATGATGGGTGGTCCTGGTAAGGGGCCAGGCCCTCAGCCCAATGTGCCACCTCAGACTGCCAACCCAACAGCTGGCCCACGGCCACACACATCACCACATTACCTCAAACAGCACTTGCAGGTATGTGAGTTGCAGGCTGTCTCCTGTTTGTGTGACTGCACTGTAGTACCATCAGCTGATAGGAGACTCAACTTCTTAACCTTATCATTCTGTGAGACCACATGCTGGTCTCTGAAAGTGTACTGGTGAATAGTCTAGCATGCCTTATGCTGGTCTGTGTGTGTTCGCTTGGTAGCAATGTAAATGCCCGTGCGAAGCCGCAGAAACTCAGGTTGTCACGAGATATAGTTGGTGGTTCAGTGCATCTCATAAGGATTAAATTTTGTATCCAAAGTGACACTGTTTTGAGAAACACACAGTACAGTTATGATCTGAACCACAGTGCACACAGTTTCTGTACTTCTTTTTCAGCTAGGCACTTTGCATTTGTTTTCCATTTTATGTACAGGCTATAAAGAAAAGGTACTCATTAATGTGGTTACCATGATCCTGATTTGTTGCTGTGGTTCATATGATGATACTGTTCTAGGATGTGATGCTATGTTACTGGATGATAGGTCTGCAGTTTTGAGAATAATTATTCTGAGAATCATACACCCTGAATATTAGAGCACTCCATTCCTTTGCAAGATGAGGAACTGATCATCCATTAGCACAGTGTCATATCCCAGAAGAACAGATTTCTCAACCGCACAGCTGTGAAAACCACAATACTCATATGGTCAATATGCTTTACAAAGCATACTGCTGTTTGGTTGTAGAATGGGTCTTCTTGTCAGGGGTTTTCTGACATGTCCAAGCTGGATCTCGGGCTCATCCACCCGGGTTCTTTCTTTGGGAGTAAAGTGACCAGGCCATGAAGCTGGCCATTCACCACCGTGTAGTGCCAGGGTTAAGGAAAGAGTGGAGCTCCACCTCTCCTCCCTCTGTACGTCTTTATGTCATGCATATTAATACTCTGTAGGAAATTTAAAGTTACAAATTTAGACAGTCATCCAGTGGTGTAAGGTGTACATCAGACTTAACCAGAATCCATCAGCTATTTCTTATGTGCAACATGTGACCACCGTCTCTCTGCCAGTCCTGCCATTTCCCATTCTGCACACGTGGCCTAATAACTGTTCAGGTGAAATTAATCATACTGTAACAAATATGGCAGGTGGCTAGATAATAGGTGGGAGGGTTTGGTGTTGTGTATTATATGACAGTCCTTATTACACACTTCTCAGTACAAATATTGTAGTTCCTTCAGTAACAGTGCCCATTTCTTACAGCATAAGATGGGTTTTGGGGCCTCTGGCATGCCTCCCAGCTCCAGTCCCCTACAGGTGGGCTATGGAGGTGCAACTTCCCCTGGGATGCCTCCAGGCAGTGGACCAGGTATGGGTCCACCTGGTAGCATGCATCACCACACTGGAATGGGATCGCCCATGGGCCCACCACCTTCAGGTCACCACCATCCAGGGATGGGTCCTCCACCACCTAGTGGCCCAGGCATGAGCATGGGCCCTCCCTCATCGGCCAGCACCTCAGGTGGGTCCACTGGACCAATGGTGGTCTCTGCACCCACCAGCATTCCTCCAACAGTGGCTGCCAGCACACCCTCCCCTGTCCCCAACAGCCACATACACCATGATGGTCCTGGTCCCATGCCCCCACCACCCTCCACCTCCAACTCTCACCCCCCTCACCACCCAATGCCTGGTGGCAGTCATGCGGCTGACATGGGCTGTGCACCGGATCCATCGCACGACAACGGCCTCACCAACACCTCAAGTGGTAAGTTTCATAACTTGTGTGTTTGTACAGTTTGGAGACTTGATCTGCATGCTTAATGTTATTGAAGTTGGTTGTCAAGTTGCAGGCACCGCACCAACAAACGTGACGCAAGCGGCTCCAGGCTCGGTGACGTCAGTTGTGACCACGGGCCCAGACGGAGCACCTCTGGATGAAGGTTCACAACAATCAACACTTTCCAATGCATCTGCAGGTATGACGTCTGTCTTAAGTGCAGTGAACTGGTTGTTAACAAATATGCCCTTTATATGGGCATTTAGAGTGCAAATTCTTAGGGTGCGTACACACCAACAGAGTCGAGTTGAGTCCAGTCAAGTCTGCACAAGTCCCAGTGGGTTTTTAGTACTCTCTGAATGGTGCACAAGTGAAGAACTCTACAGCAATGGAGAATTCTAACATGCTTGTTTTGCACGCGATTATGTGGAGAAGGTGTCGTCGTCATAAGAGATGGAACATGTGGGTGCACCCGATTAACATAAAGAGACCAGAATTGGGAATATTTAGCCACTTGTATCCGGATCTGCTCGAGGATGAAGAGAAATTTCGTGGCTTTTTTAGAATGAATATCGGGCAGTTCTGCCGTCTGTCACAGTTGGTGGGAGAGGAAATACGAAAACAAAACACCAACTACAGGAGGGCGATTTCACCTGAAGAGCGACTTGCAATTTTTCTGAGGTACGTGCTATAAAAATCTGTAGGAGACAAGAAAGGAATTCTCGATGATATTGGAGCTACCTTTTTTCGTAATTAGTGTCCTTGGCAGTATCATGATTTACTCCTATTTATCTTTATTTCTTCAATTTATATATATATATATATATATATATATATATATATATAGCAGTTTGTCTTATTGTGCAATTAGAAATGTAAAGGATAATTGAACCCAGGATCCCCTCCTTAATTTACTATCAGAAATTCATACAATGCTATAAGTATGGTACTTTTATTTCTTAAATAATGAAGAGCAAATTCAATAACAAAATAATGTAATTTGCCGACTTTTTACTGCTGCATTTTTTGTCTCTCGTACAATGTGTTGTACATTGATGGTCCTGCTTCAGATGCGTAAGTGTAAACCACAAAGCTGTTGCCACTGTACTGAGACAGTGCTGGGGATGCTGACGACGTGCTTGGATACGTTGCCTGCTCTACTTCTCGAGCTGCATTACGTCTCGGTTTTTGCCAAAGGGCTTCTTGCACCTCGACCCTGAAGTCCATATTATCTAACTGTGACAGCTGTTTCATTGCTGGCAAGAGACTTAACAGAAACACCCTGTCAGAATCATTACTTGTCTCCTCCATTCGTTTGCCGATTTCTTTAAGTGACTCAAAATAGTGTTGGTATATATCCACAGCTGTCAATTTTTGTCTTTTTCCTCTTTTGGTTCTTGTTGGCTGCTGCTCTTTACTGGATCCACCTTCCACATTCTGGTCATAACATGTACTTTTGCCGTCCAGTTTGGAATCTCGGATTTCAGTTTCTTCAGGATCGGCAAATGAAACAGTTGCAGCTGCTGTATGTGGAACGTTTCCACTCATATTTCTACGCTTTAAGTAATATTCCAGAAAATTAATGATGTCATAATACGGCCATTTCGCTTTAACCGTAGCTCCACTTCCTGATGTTTTTTCTTTTGACTCTCTTCTCTCCCCCATATAATTGCTTCTTAAATTGTGCCATTTCTCGTCACATTTCTGGGAGTCTGAAAAAGAAAACCTGTTTCAGGTATCTTGCCACTGGGGAATCATTCATGTCTTTGGGGTAATCTTTTTGAGTTGGAAAGAATACAACACAAGGCATTGTACATGAGACCGGCAAAGCCATTTGGAAGGTACTGCAACCATTATATATGGCACTCCCTACATCGGAAGATTGGTTGCGAAATGCAGATGAGTTCAATGACATTTGTAAAATGCCTAATTGCATAAGAAGCATAGATGGGAAATACTGCCGCATCAAATGCCCACCAAACGCTGGATTTTTGTATTTTAATTACAAAAGCTTTCACTCAATGAACCTTTTAGGTGTGGCTGATGCAAACTGCTGCTTCACACTGATTGATGTAGGAGCCTGTGGACGTGAGAACGATAGCAGTGTTTTTAGTAACTCAAATTCTGGAAAGGCGTTTAGTTCTGATGACTTAAATGTTACTTCAGCAAGAAATATTCCAGGTACAAGCATAAATATGCCATTGTACTTCGTGAGGGGTGAAGCTTTCCCCCTGAGGCCAAACTTGATGACACCCTTTCCAAGAACTCGATTTCGTGAAAACCATATTCAATGGCAAACTTTCTAGTACAGGGCGAACAATTGAATGCGCTTTTGGAATATTGACTAAAAAATTTGGTATTTTTCAAAATGCTTTTGAAACCAATGTAGAAGTGACAGAGTGTACAATCAAAAGTGCATGTGTTGTCTACAACTATATAAGAAAAACACAAACAACTGAAATTAAACGAAGGGAGGAAGAAATCTTGGAACAAGAACAACAAAATGTCACTGCTTCAGTTGAACATGCCGCTTGCTTTGGACGTCCTTCCACTGAAGCTCTGCAGGTGCGAGAGAAGTTAAAAAATTGCTTTGTTTCGGTTCCTGGGAGATGAGAAGCACCAGTAACATACAGGCAACCTTAGCCATTAGGAAAGGAAATGATTGTGTACCCACATTGCACTTAATTTAACATTTTCTTTAAATAAAGAAAATTAATTCAGCCATGAATGTAATAATATGAATATAATTAATGTATAAAAAGAAAGTGAATCTTATGCGTATTGGACTGTGTGTCATCTTGATATTTGAATAGGGGTAGACCAACTTGGTGACACTTGCTTTATTATGTCAATTTCCTGGTCAACATGTTTCGGATGTTAATACATCCATCTTCAGGAGCTTGCAACTACTTGGTGCGTTATTGTGTAGGCTGTATTGTGCTGACTTGAGGCGTGTTGATGTTATGTAGCGGGATTGGCTGTTGGTGATGTGGTATCCGTGTGCAGGTCAGTAGTAGTTCAGCTTGCACTTGGATACCACATCACCAACAGCCAATCCCGCTACATAACACCAACAGTAGTGGTTCAGCCTGCACTCGGATACCACATCACCAACAGCCAATCCCGCTACATAACACCAACAGTAGTGGTTCAG
>Ga0123354_10019380_pt1 | contig 10686 bp, 3 predicted proteins | sample TergutLab28metaG_2_FD_97872 | JGI IMG/M metagenome (GOLD analysis project Ga0123354, IMG submission 97872) | Labiotermes labralis P4 segment gut microbial communities from Petit-Saut dam, French Guiana - Lab288 P4 | ecosystem: Host-associated > Arthropoda: Insects > Digestive system > Gut ...
CGTGAAGAGGCAGGGGGGGGGGGTGGGTGGGGGGTGAAGAGGGGTTGGGGGGGGGGGGGGGGGGGGGGGGGGGAAAATGAGGGACATATTGAACAACTTCACGATCGCTGTGTTATTAGAGTAGCGAGTTAATAGGTGATGAGAATAGTGAGGCATGTACCATATATGGGGATGTGAGAAATGCGTGTAAAATTTTAATCAGGAAAACTGCAGGGAAAAAATGACTTTGGAAATTAAAGCGTAGGTGGGAGAGCAAGATTAAAATGCACCTTAGGAAACTAGTTCACGAGATGACGTAAATGTATTTCTACCAAACTGGACGGCACGACATCCTATGTTGTTCTAACTAGTTCATAAGACTGCCAGGAAAAGGGCTATATGTTATATTCGGGGCGGATCTTTAGTAGTGAGACCACTGACTATAGAAACGTGGAGTAGATGCTCCATTATGAACAAGCAGTAAGTGTACGCACCATTACGTGATGAATGTTGAAGCTATTGGAGAATGGCTGGTTTTATTGAACATAAAGATGAAATGTAGGTAGCACTTATAAACTACAGTATCGTATCAGGAACTGTGATGTTATGTGATGTTAGGTGAGGTGGTTCAGTCCGGGAGATATTGGGTTCGATATTTTATCGGCAGCAGAATTCAGTTCTATGTTATATATAATGAGGTCCAGTGAATATGATCGACTTACGTCAGCCGACTTCGGCGAGTTTCGAGAATCTGACCAAATTATTGAGACTTGAATTTCTCAGTGCGATATATATGGCGTTCTTGTGGGACGTGTGGCCGTATAATTTGGTAGATACCAAATTTTTGTAGAAACCTGCTACTTGATCTACCCTGAAGATTGAGGCTGCTTTTTCTTCCGAAACGTTGGCACCGATCTGTCCACTGTACAAGACTTCAGCCTCTAGAAGATCGTGAACCCTATCATTAGGTGGCAATTCAACTGGCGTGAACTGTCTCCTTTTGTTGCAGAAGTTGGTGCAATTTTTTCCTTCACCCCGTTGTTGTATTTATTAGCATTGAATTGTGTTATTTTTTGCGATCTGCTGCATTGTAATCGGGACGAAACGTAGCGGGGATTCGGGGGAGCAAGTAGGAACGAGTGAGCCTTTATATTCGCTGTAGAATCAAAGAGTACTTTTTTGTTTCGAATTCGGCATATTTCTGCTAGATTGCACGATGTCACATCCAGGACTTCAGTAATTGTCATAGTCAACGCACTGGGAACTTCAAATTTTTTAAGATATTAGGTTAACTCAGACCTTCGCTCTGTTGGAATGTTATGCAGCGAATGTTGGTAGTTTGTAGTCGTTCCCTGACAGCCTGTCTGCTCCATCTTCAATAGTCAAGATTACATTATGTTGGTAGGTAAGCTGAATTAAGATATTTGACATTATTGCTGAATTTATCCTTACAAACTACAAAATTTTTAGGCGTTTGTTATTGGAAGTGAAATTTTCGTCCGCATATGGCAAACTGTCACTAAATCTTGTCGTCCAATTATGACTTTCAGCCGTATTGACGCACGATAAATTAAACTCTACTTTTTGGCTGTAAATGGAAAAACAGACTGCAATAAACGTCATAAATTACAAATAATGCCGAGCGGATGTTTTGATTATATTATCGAGTACACACTTTCAATTCGTGCCTTGGTGTCCACGCATGCGCTCTTGCTCTACTCGTAAATTATCACACAGCTATTGTCGGGGCCAAATTAAGGGAGCGATGGCAGTTTAGGAAATACTGTTCTGTGTTTCCTTCTGGATGTGCTGCTTCTTCTGCGTTCCATTCATACTTTTAAGTTACTGTAGTCTTGGTCACTTATCTTAATGACATTTGAATAATATTACAGCAGTGGATACTAAAAATATTTGTGTTTTGTGATACCTCATAATGGCATGATCATTGACTTTAGCTAAATATCTGAAGCCTGATGTTCATATGAATTGTAGAAGAATTAAATTCCTACCTCATAGATAACACACAGCATCCCTATTACAAGGACTGACTAGTTGTTCAAGATTTCCAAGCAGCTAATCACTGTTCATGTCACGGGTCCTACAGAAATCCTGAATACACTATACTACAAAAAAAACGCAGAAGTGTGTGATTAGTAAAGGAGGTGGTATATAAGGTGATTGTTTTTTTCAAAGGAATGAGGAATGTGGAATATATTTTAGGGACGATGTGTTGTATTACATTTTTCTCTCTGTGCTGGGATGAATCACAATCCGTTCAGTACTGCGGTAATTAATGTATCTATCATAGGGTACAACGTCCGTATGACAGACGAATAAATGTGGAGCGTTTGTGAGATACTAACCCAAGCGCTGACCACGAATTATGCGTAGACTAACCCAATACTGAATGCGGGCTTCTGAGGAGAGAATCGGCGAAGACAGTTGGAGCTGTGGAGTGTAAGTCAGGTACTGCAGACGTTGTATTTTGAATTCTCGGCTGTATGTTTTGATGGCGTATCTACGTTAGTGGCACCTTGTACCGACTGCGTCTATTTTACGAGGTGATTAAAAAAAAATCATAGCAGCGGTCGGTAACGAGGCGTCGTTAACGTCGTTATAACAGCTATTAATAAATATGTATAGGAATCACTGAGCCAAGAAAATCATAAAATTGTACATAAACTTTGTTTCTGTGCGTACAAACACTTCCCTGTCTCTGTGGACTCCTGTGCGACTGTCATGTCTCTGGGGTCACCAAACTACTGCCACCCTTTGTGTGATCGATTAGTTACACAAACTCTGTAGGAGCCGCAACAACCGTAGCAAGATACATCACCGGGTGAAGTGGGGAGATGGGCCGAACAAACTGGCATTCTGATCCTAACAGTTCTTCGTTTTGTAACCCATATTTTGCTGTCAGACTTAGGGTCACAGTGGCAGAAACTTGTGCGGTAGGACAGCTTCAGATGCTTTTCGTGTTAAGGACACGTGAGCTTAATTCTCAACTCGAAAGATCCCTTCCTTAGGAGTATTCGGATATTGGATTATCGGTGAAGTTAAGGAATATTGGGATTTTGGATTATTAGTGAAATTCAGGAATATTCGGTTTTTGGATTATCGGCGAAATTCGGGAATGTTCGGATTTTGGATTATCAGTGAAATTCAGGAATATTCCGATTATCGGTGAAATTCAGGAATATTCGGATTTTGGATTATCGGTGAATTCAGGAATATTCGGATATTTGATTATCGGTGAAATTCAGGAATATTCGGATTTTGGATTATCGGTGAAATTCAGGAACCTAGTTCTGTTATGAAAATTCAGATTGTTCACAGGTCTTAACATTCCCGAAAATTGAAAATTCGGCAACACCGCTGTGAGTACATCAAATCTCACCGGCCACGCGGACAGTTAAACTGTAGAGAACGTTCAAATTGCATGGAGTTTTACTTCACTTTCTCCTACGTATTCATGACACATTTACTGTAATGTATATTATAAGTAAGTAAGGATGTGGAACGAGAGCACTTGGTGTAATTGGTGGTCCTATCTTGAAATCTCTCTTGAGAATATCCCCCCCCCCCCCGAGAAATTCAGTCAAGTTATGTGGCAGTCTGTCCAGTGACTGAAGCCGTAACTAACTGAAAGCACGCGTAAAGCCTTCATTTTCCTCAACGTGCTCAGTAGGATTTTACTGCCTGTTTCTTAGTGCTCCCGAATCAGATGCCGTCGCAAGTTACAAAGCTACGCTGTCTGTGCCAGAATAACAAGATTTACATTGGAATTGTTGTCGCTTATCGTGGAGGCAGCACGTAATCCAGGACCGCTCAGTAAACAATTAGAATTGTTACGACTGTTTTGTAACCGGATGCAAGGTGTAAGTGCCAGTTCATTACATTACTAAGCTAACAGCCTATTGAGTGTCGTGGGTCGAGAATTCAGTGAAAGCAGACACTGTTCCCAATTTAACTGCGCTTTGTACCATACGGCAACTGTGTAACACAGAACTGTGAGTTCAGTAGTGTATTGCGATCTTGCAAACTTTTCTTTCTCACATACTATAGCTGCACGTTTTTTAAAGTGGAGAATGTACATGGATATTGTGGCGCGCTCCTGTGTTATAGTTTCTGGATTTTAACAAATTCATTTTTTTAATAATACAGAAAACTTTAAGACTTAAGACCAAATGTTACCATCAATGAGTTGCTGAAAATCATTAACATAATGTGTGAAAGACATGGCATTGACTTAGGGCTGAAACAGGAAATAATGAAAATTTCCCGAACCCTAATTGATCAGAATTACTTCCGGTTTTATGGTAGCCACATTTGTGATTGACAGTAGATTAGTTGTGTTTTGTCTGAACCAGCTCTTAGAATATTTAAGACTGCAGGGAAGTGCGTGTTCATCATAACGTATGTTTTATTTTCCCTGTAATTTCGACTTGAATAATTGTTTACTCTGTTGATTACGTAATATTTTAGGCTTGAGTGCGCAGCAACGCCGCATGTAGGTCTCCAATGTCCGCTGTTTTTATCTGCGTTTAATCGAAAACGGAATGTGTCAGTAAAACTTAGTGAAAAGTCCTAATACAAAAATTTCATGAAAATCTGTTAAGATTCTATATGCAGACAGACGCAACTTCCCCAGTACGCATCCGTTTTCTGTACTTTGCGTAAATAGTGCGTAGAAAGAGTAACTGATGGATGTCTAATTTGCTAATAGTGTGCGATTAATGTAATGTAATGTAATGTGTACTGCTTCATGCATAGTATATTAAGAAGCTATTGCCACAGAAATGGTGATAGTATTGACAAGTGTGAGTGTGAGAGTACGCGTGACTATTGTGAACTATCACCATCATCATGATCATTATCCTGATAGATAATTTTGTGGGATTAAAAATGATTACACTCCTGACATAATACATTTATACTTCCTGCATTTTGAGAATAATCTGTGGCATTGACTGAAGTTTACTGAATTACTTTTTGGACACATAGACTGAAATACTAAGACCCGTATAATAATATCCGATGGACTGTACCACACAATATACAAAGTGACGTAATGAACATCAAATTGGTATAGGCTTACGTTAAGTGCAAGAGAGGGAAACGAGCACACCAACACACTTTTTTGCCAGCAATCTCATAACATAATTAATGAAGTCGATCTCTTTTATGGCAGTGGTATTGTAGTGCCCATTGTTAAGCGTTGATGAAAAAGTACAGAAGAGTGCCTAATGTTGAAGCCTTCTTTCTCGCCCTTTGTTACCTAGTGCCAGCGCCTTCTTCTTTTTTCAGAGCTCTGTGTTGGACACTCTCACTACGGTTTGTTGGGCAGTTTCGACTTTCAGCCAGATTGACCCGTAATGATGTACATTTTACTTCGGGCTATTGGGGGAGTTTTCCTGCGTGCCTGTGTTGTGAACATCAAAGCAATTTTTACGGAGTAGTTGCAGGTGAGCGTAAGGAAGTTCAAGGGACTTGCGTATGTTGTATGTTGTATGTTAGTGTATTGGGTATGTACAACACTTCCTTATATTCTTTAAATTACTTTTCGGAGTTCAGCCTGTTCCTATCTCACAATTGTTAATTGGTTTATTTTATATTTTACATCTTCCGTTCAACAGTATAATACACACAGGACGTTACCGACTAATTGCACAATTTTCATATTTATTATACAAAACTCCTACATGTTTCGGCCCAGAAGAAGGCCAGGCTCTATGGCCGAAATATGTAGGAGTTTTTTTTATAAAATAAAAACACTGCGCGGCTAGTTGGTAGCGAAATGTGTGTTATTTTACTGGCAGGTTTTGAAATTGGGTTTCTCTCTTTGTTCCAGTGGCCGGAATTAAATCCTGAGTTAAAGTTAATTTAATACACTTAATCAAGTTAGACCATTTAATTTCTGTTTATAAGAAATATGCTTGCTTTAAGTAGTAATTTTTGTAATTTTCGTTTTTATCAGCGGTTCGTAAACACTGTGGTGCCAAGGACGTGGCCTGTGAAGCGATACTAGTTTTGTACAGGCAAAATCGGTGCTTTCAACGGATGTTTTTGAAATACGTATTTTTCTACAAGCAGTAAACGTAGGTTAATTTTGTTTTTCTTCGAACTAGGAGCCGCTTATTTTCCACAGTCGTTCTGCTATATGATTTTCGTGTTTTGAACTTTTGTACGTTTTCACACAGAGTACTTTTGATTTGTGTGTTTTTGTGTAATGTTTAATGGACGCTGTTCGTAACTCGGTAGTTACAACGCATCGCGGCGTGTGGTAGAATGAGCATTTGACCGCGTACTTGGGAAGAGGGGTCGTGGCCAGTTTTGAGGCACTGCCATGATATTTACCTGAAGTGACACAGGAAACCATGAGAGCGTGAGAGAATAACTAGTCTTTCGGCTGAGATATGAATCTTGGCCCATATTTGTACGAGGTTATAATTCTGCCTTCGTGACCCTGACGTGTCGCAAAGAACAGTAATACGAATGAGATGATCCACAGCGAATGTACGTAACCGAGTTTACTTCATTTTGCTGTTGTTATATGCACAACAGGAATCACCGAATTTAGAGGAACAGAAATTTGTTTGTGTACTTTTATAATATGCGAACGTACTGATCCCCTGAGATACAGTGTGAATTGTAAAACAAGATAATCATTGAACGTATAACGTAATATTATGGCCCGTTAGCGTAAGCATTTTTGCACTGGAAGTGCGACAAAGAGTTCTGTGTGTATTGTTGATTTACATACCACTTGTCAGCTGCGTAAATTATTGAGTGTCGTCAGCAGCAATAAACCGTACTCAGGTCTTAAAGTAGAGTGCCCTAGATTTGTTTCAGATTTTAAACAAATTCGGAGTTCCTCGACAAATTTTCATACAAGATTTCAATATCAGATCCCGCAGGAATCCATTCAGTAGGAGCTGCGCTGATAAAGCGGAGAGCCGGACGGACGGAAGGACATGAAATTAATACCCGCTTTTCGCGACTGTGCGAACTTGCCTAATAAAAGGATATTAATATTTTCATTATTGTTGTTTATCCAGCTCAATTTCATCGCTGCGAAAACTTGATGTTCCGCTGTGAATAGAAAGCTTCCTGCGTTAGACGCGACGTACCTGCTGCTTTTGATGCCACTGCGGAACGTGTTTACCTTGAATTCAACGGCCCGTGCTTCTGTGCTATCACTAGACGGTGTATTTATCTGCAAACTGCAGCACACGTCTCGATTATAATGCTGATGTTGCAGACATACTTTTATCTAAAGCTAGTAATTTCAAGGAAATGATTACAGAAAATTCTTTATTTAAACAGAACTGCCCGTATGATTGAAGGGGGGCATCGCATTACATGTCCTATTTATTTGTGACAGAGCGGTGAGACTAAAATTTTTTCACCCAAAAATCCATCCCAGGCGGTTACAATCCAGCGACCAACACCTGAGATACGGCACAGTCCCAGCAGGGAATTTAAACTTTTGTTCTTAAAATTGGGGAATCCTCTTATTCTGTTCTTGTTCCATGGGCTGGCTACCCTGTTCTAGTCCTCCATACCTCCAAGTACGGATGACAATTTATGTCATGAAGACGTGTGTATCCTGGAGACTGTAGGTTCAATTTGCCATCAAAAGAGTCCGAGTACCCTGAGAGATTTCATGTTTTTTTTCAGTTGCTTAAAGCAAATTGTGGATAATACAGGTATCGTATTGCTGTCGTCTGGATATTGATAAATTGTAGCCTAGTAGGTGGATCCAAACATTCTGGAGAAACATGTTGTCTGCATATTTGGGCTTATAGCCTGAAGGTGGTAGCTATTTTTTCCTACGAGGCGGCAGGGTTTGAGACCCCAAAATAAACTATTTGAATCTTCTCTGACCTGGGAACCTAAGATTGAAATCAGTCCGGTCCTCACATGCAAACCTGATTTCCCTCTGCGTCTCTTGTTTCTTCGTTGGTTTCGCGGACTTACACAGATATAAATTCTATTTCTTACTTCTACCAATGGTTCGGTAACCGCCGTTGAGAGAGCGATGTGCAAGTTTTTGGTAGATGTAATATCTGAAGTTTTCATGGCGGTGTTCATTGGGGTTATGAATTGATAGTTTGTGGTATGCAGTAGTTATAAGGGTGAATGCCAGTGTTTGTGATCAGCGTGCAGTCTGCGCCTTTAGAGGCGAAATGAGTAGGGTAGGACTGTTTTGCTTTGTATAGTCATGAATACTCTTGCAATTTTGCGTGACACTTTTCTGCAGCTTGCCTGTATGCGCTATTCGCTTCGACCGTGAAGGTGGGAGATAGACTGTTCTTCCAAAAGAGTGATAACCATCATTAAGACTACGCCGCACACTAACTAAGAACAGCATCACTTATGTTTGTACGTTTGCATGTTTCCTGGGTTTCAACGTCGGAAACGCTGGGCCACTTTCTACGTACAACTGCCTGAATATTATGCCACTGCTTGATACCCAAATATCCGCAATTTGTAAGTTCCTACGGTCATTAAAGTCAATCTGGCTAATCTGTGAGGCGGGAGCAAAACTAGATCCTGTAATTATTTATTTGGAAGAATATAGATATTATGGTACAGATTTTGCACAGTGTAAACAACAACAGGGGGATGTGTAAAAATATCCTTTAATCCTCGGTGTGATGTCGGTGACTAATAAATCGTTGTGGCTTGGTATGTGAAATTTCATTAGAGACAGTCCGTAGACGTAAGTATGAATTGCATACGAAGTATTTTGTATAAGTCAACAAATACGAACATTATAAAGTTGCGTATCTATAACGTTATATCCAACCAATATAATGCAGGCAAAATATGTGCGTAAGTAGTAAGTACTTCACAGGAGTAAAATGAGCCAAAATAAGCCAGAAAATCGGTCATAGCTCTTCTCACATTGAATGTAATATAACCCATGCAACTGATGGAACGTATTCGCTCTTGCTAGGTGCTACTTGACCTTTAATTTCTCGTGTAAAGGCCTTCCAAGCTCAAAGCCCCGCAGTCCGCCGAGTGCGAGCGACAACTTCTCCGACATACATGTGTGTGTTTCGGGTTGCCTGGGTATACCGCTGCAGGCGCTTCGGTTCCAGAAAATGCGGCGGTGTGGAATAAATCTTGTGGCAGCCCCTGGTTCAGCAGGGGACAGGACCCGAAGGGCATGTTGATTGTAATAAGCAGTCCATGTGGCTTGTCGACTGTTTTGTATGAGGTTCGTGCTGTTTTATGGGGCGCAGCTTGTAGTGCGGAGATGTGTATCACCTAGCCATGGCGATTCAAATGATATGAAATCTTTATTTCGGTGAAAAATTTATGTAGGTATCTTCAGGAGTATTTTTTGATATTTTGTTGATCGTGCTTCTCAGTATAATCTTAGCAATTAACCAACTTAATGCACAAATTGTTTTATAATAAGTTTATTATATTCCTCTACATGTTTCGAGCACTATGTGCTCATCGTCAGGAGGTAAAAATTGTATTATACAGCATCTGGTATCGTCACACCTGTAGGTGGCCGTCCCGTGCAAATCGTCTCTTAACCTGTGCACGGGATGACCACCTACATGTGTGATGATACCAGATGCTGTATAATAGAATTTTGACATCCCGATGATGGGCACATAGTGTTCGAAACATATAGAGACATATAATAAACATTATAAAACAAGAATTTGTGTATTAGATTGGTTAATTACTAGGATTATACTTCAGGAGTATTTTATTGTACAGTTTCTTAGGTGGTTACCAGAGTTTTTGAGGTAGACCTGTGTCTGTTTGCCACCCAACGACGGAGTCTGCATATTGTATCGAAAGTGAGTAATCACAAGGATATGCAATGAGTGTAAGCATCTGCTCTTAGTCATTTAACTCGCAGAATAGTTTCCTGTAGTAATACCCTTTCGATATGGCGAGTATGACATCCTTATCAACAAATTCCACGCTTTTTGTGGTCCTGCAGGACGTTTATGCTTTGTTTACAAGAGTCCACCAAGTGATTGTGTGAACATAAATATTTGACTAATTTAAGGCGCAATTAAAATTAAAATGTAACCAGTTTTACACAATTTTACTCTCTTTCAAATTTTGTCATCAAATTATGAAGTGGCTGTAGGACCCATCTAGTATAAACAGCTGAAATAGTCTCTGCAATTAAGTAAACCGAGGAGAGTGAAATTTAATGGTGAAGAGGAACGGATGATGACATTCTGTAACATCAGCAGTAATTGAAGGTGCTTGTTCATCCAGTCCTGTTCCTTGTTCTCAGTTTCCCATTTAACGTTTCTGCTCAGAGACTCACTATACTGGCTTCGGCTTTTGTGGAATTGCTCAGCCCTTCCACCAAATGCGGGATTTTTCGTTAGATGAATGAATGAATGATATATTTAACTGCAATTGGGTGTAAACCCGGTGGCAGTGTTACACGTTTACAGACCGAAATTACATATAACAACAACAATCAACACCAACAATACAAAAAGCAAACCATTTACCCTACTCTGGGCGGAAGTCAGGGTGCGGACCGTGCCCCGTCTTTGAGAGGAATACCCTAGCATTTGCCTTACAACCGAAGGAAAGCACGGAAAACCTCGGTCAGGGTAGTAGTCCATGCTAAACACATTACATACATTAAATTTCAATGAGTTACAGAAGGAGAACACAGTAACAGGATAATATAACTAGATAAGATAAGAC
>Ga0123354_10019381_pt1 | contig 10686 bp, 9 predicted proteins | sample TergutLab28metaG_2_FD_97872 | JGI IMG/M metagenome (GOLD analysis project Ga0123354, IMG submission 97872) | Labiotermes labralis P4 segment gut microbial communities from Petit-Saut dam, French Guiana - Lab288 P4 | ecosystem: Host-associated > Arthropoda: Insects > Digestive system > Gut ...
ATACCTGTCCAGACTGATTTTCATGCCGCAAAACTCCACATAATCAGGGACAGGCGCTGAATATACATAAGAACCCACTACCAAATCTCTCTGGTCTTTTTCTGTCTCTCCTGCTTGATTTGATGTAAGAAAAAAATACATGCCAATGAGGATGAAGGCACATAATCCTACCAATAAATATCTATAAAACATGTGTCAAAGATATGATTTTTTTTTCAATTATGACATCAGTTGATTTTTTAAAATAAAACAACTAAATTTGTAACTAAATTTACACTAAAAAAAAGATAATAATGGAAAATGCGCAAACTGTAGAACAACTTCAAAAACAAATCGATGAGTTGAAGGGAAAAATCGAACGACTCGAAAATTCAAGGAAAGACCAATTGGCAATTGCTATCGTTTCGGGTGATATGGACAAGATACTTGCCGCAATGACGATATCATTAGCCGCCGCTGCGATAGATACTCACGTCAAACTGTTCTTTTCTTTTTGGGCGCTGGCTGCCTTGCGCGACCGGAAAAAACATCCGAAAGGCAAAGATTTCATGTCAAAAATGTTTGGCTTTATGCTGCCGAAAGATAGAAACTGCCTTCCGCTTTCACGGATGAATATGTGTGGTATGGGTCCCATGATGATTAAAGGCTTGATGAAGAAGAAAAATGTGCTTTCTTTGGACCAAATGTTCGCAGAAGCAGCCGAACTCGGAATCGAGATTAGCGTGTGTGAAATGTCGATGGGATTGATGGGATTTAAAAAAGAAGAAATCATCGATTATCCTCATTTATCAATCGTAGGCGCTGCCACATTTATGGCAGATGCCGGAGAAAGTAGCGTACAACTTTTTATTTAATAATTAACAATTAATAATTAATAACAGTAATTTATGGAAAATTTTGATAACATTCAAATAGCCAAATCAGTCGATGCAAGGGGAACCGCCTGTCCGGGTCCGCTTTTGGAAGCAAAAAAAGCAATCGGCGCTATCAATGCGGGAGACGTAATGGAAGTACTTTCGGCCGACGAAGGCACAAAAATTGACATACCTAAATGGTGTACTAAACAGGGACACGAATATTTAGGAGCCAAAGAGGAAAATGGTTATTTCAAAATATATCTGCGGAAGAAATAATGGATTATGCCCCAAAAAACTGCGAAAATATTAGTATTTTCTACCGAAAAGATTTCCGACCCTGCTATTGATATGGCGGGGTTGTTGAAATTGCACTATCCGCCAACTGTTTATACTATTTCAATTCCCTGTTCGGGCGGCATAAAACCTCGCTGGATTTTGCATGCTTATGAAAAAGGTTTTGATGGCGTTTTCATTGCTGCCGATGGTAGCGATTGCGTGTATAGTGAGACCTGTACCGAAAAGACGGGACATATAGTGGAAATGACGCATCAATTGATGAAAGAGAAAGCGCTCGACCCTGCACGCTTGCGTATGGCTGCGTTATGCTCGGTTTGCAGTGAAGCTTTCGTAAGACAAATTCGGAGTTTCAACGAATATTTACTTAAAACATTACATTCATCATGAGCGAAATTTCGACGAAAGAAAGATTAAGTTATGACGCCTTGGTGGTGGGAGCCGGAATTGCCGGAGGCGAAACGGCTTTGAATCTGGCAAATATCGGATATAAAGTATTATTGGTTGAAAAGGAATTGTCGATAGGCGGCAAAATGATTCTTTTGAGTAAAGTATTTCCTACGCTCGACTGTGCAGCTTGTATCACAACCCCAAAAATTTCGGAAATTGCAAGGCATCCAAATATTACGGTTTTTACCGAAAGCGAAGTAAGCAATATCGTCAAGCACGGAGAAAACAATTTCACGGCAACCGTACACAGGCATCCTCGCTATGTTCACGTTAAAGATTGTACCGCCTGTCTGTTGTGCGAAAAAGTATGTCCAGTCAGCGTAACCGACCAGTATCAATTCGGTTTGATTGGACGCAAGGCTGTTTATATTCCTTTCGCTATTTGTAATCCGAAAGCCGCTGTTGTCGATATTGAAAACTGCACGCTTTGCGGCGCTTGCGAAAAAGCCTGCCCACCGGGATGCATTGATTTCACGATGGAACCCGAAGCATTTGAATTACAGGTGCAAACCATTGTCCTCGCCACAGGATTTAATCTGTTCGATACAACAAAGATTTCGCGTTATGGTTCGGGCAAATTCAAAAACGTACTGACCTCCATGCAAATGGAACGCGAAATAGCTCCTACCCGACCGTATAATACCATTCTGCGTCCGGGCGACGGAAAAGTTGCCGACCGCATTGCCTACGTTTTGTGCGCAGGTTCACGCGACGATTCGGTTGGAAACCCAATCTGTTCGCAGGTCTGTTGCATGTATTCCATGAAACAGGCGCAACTCTTGATGGGCGCTTTGCCTATGGCTGATGTTACTATCTATTATATTGATATTCGTAGCTTTGGTAAAGGTTTTGAGGAATTTTACCAACAGGCGAAAGATATGGGAGTTAATTTTGTCAAAGGAAAAATCGGTAAAATATCGGAGAAAGAAAACGGCAATCTCATTCTACGCTATGAAGATATAGCTGAAGGAGTCGTTACGGAGGCCGAACATGATTTGGTTGTTCTGTCTGCCGGCGTAATGCCCAATCTGGGGATTGACAAATTATTCGATAATGAAACGCTGAGACTTGATTCTTATAATTTTGTAAAACAGGAAGATATACTTGCAAGTCCGGCAAAGACAAGCATCAATGGCGTCTTTGTTGCGGGCATGGCAGCTGCTCCTATGGATATTCCCGACTCCATTTTGTCGGCAGGTTCAGCCTCGTCCGAAGCCATTAGTTATCTGATAAGCAATGAAAAATAAATTATGGATAAAAAAATAGGCGTTTATATTTGTCATTGCGGAGGAAACATTTCCGATTATGTGGATGTGGAAAAAGTCCGTCAGGCAATAGAAAGCGAAGGAGGCGTTTTATTAGCTAAGACAACCCAGTTTGCCTGTTCCGACACAGGTCAGAAAGAAATGGTGGAGGATATTCAAGCCAATCAGCTGGATGGAATTGTTGTTGCCTCATGCTCACCCAAACTCCATCAGACCACGTTCCGCAGTGTAGCGGCAAGAGCTGAACTCAATAAATACAAGTATGTTCATGCCAATATCCGCGAACAAGGCTCATGGGCGCATTCCGACAACAAACAGGGGGCTACGGAAAAAGTCATCCTGCTGGTAAAAGCAGCCATAGCCAAAGCCCGTCATGCTGAAGCGCTTGAAACTGAGAAAATCAAGGCTGAAAAAGCAGTAGCAGTTGTAGGCGGCGGAGTGGCAGGCATGAAAGCCGCATTATCACTTTCGGATAAAAAAACAAATGTAATCCTTGTAGAAAAAAGTCCTCTTCTGGGCGGTCATGTCCGGGAATTCGGACCGTTGTTTATGACCGGCGAATCGGGCGATAGCCTTGTGAAGCGATTAAGCGACGACGTCCTGTCGCGCAAAAACATAAAATTATACACCGATAGTGAAATCATATCCTCAACCGGAAGTATCGGCAATTTTCTATTGAAAATAAAGAAAAACGGTTCATCTCAAAAAGAAGAAGAGGTAAAAGTTGGCTCGGTAGTGGTTGCCACTGGTTTTGACTGTTATACACCTTCCGAAGGAGAATTTGAATACAAGCATTTGCCGAATGTAATTACGCTTTCGGATTTCAAAAAATTAGTAGATACGGGTAGCAAAAAATTGATTTTCAATAACAGAGAAATTAATAGCGTAGCTTATATTTATTGTGTAGGTTCGCGTCAGAAAGAAGGAAATACCTATTGCTCACGCTATTGCTGCACATCGGCTATTCATACGGCTGTTGAAGCAAAAAAGAAATTTTCCGGCATACAAAATTATCACTTGACACGAGGCGTTCGTACTTACGGAAAACAGGAAGCGCTTTACGTCGAATCCCGCCAATTAGGAGATATTTACCTGCAATGGGAACTTGAAACACCGCCAACAGTAAAAGTTGAGAATAACGAAACGGTGATTAACGTGCGCGATTTCTTATCGTCAAACAAGGAAATGGAAGTTGGATGTGATTTGGTTGTATTGGTAACCGGAATGACGCCGAGAGCAGATAATTCTATTGGCTCGCTGTTCAAACTACCCAAAGGACGGGATCATTTTTTCAACGAAATACATGCAAAATTGCGTCCGGTGGAAACCGTTATTGAGGGCGTTACGATTGCGGGAACCTGTCAAAGTCCCAAGAATATCATGGAATCCGTCAATTCGGCTTTGTCGGCAGCGACCAAATCCTATTCGTATGTGAATAAGGGCGAAATAGAACTTGACCCAATCATTGCTCAAATCAATGCAGATGCTTGCGAATGGTGCGGCGCTTGTGCCGATGCTTGTCCTTTCAGCGCCATCCAACGTGATGAAACGACAGGGAAAGCAGCGCTTAACAATTCATTATGCAAAGGTTGCGGAATGTGTACGCCTGTTTGTCCGACCAATGCAATCGATTTGAAAGCTTATTCGGATGTCGAAATAATGAGTATGATAGACGCCTTGGCTTAACTTCTTAAATGTTACTTTGTATGGAAAATATAGAAAAAAGTAAAACTGCTAAATATCTACGGGATAAACAAGGAATTTCCGAACAGGCGAAAGATAACTTGAAAGAATTTAACCGGATAAAGAAAGCGCTTTTAGCGGCTCTTTCTGAAGAAGAAAAGACCATAAAAGAGTTGTCCGAATTGACCCAAATGCCGAGGGCTGACGTGATGTTTTATCTGATGTCGTTAGTCAAATACGGTCAGGTGGAAGTAGGCGCAATTGATGATATGGATGAATATTACACGTATAAAATTAAGCAATAATGGCAAAAATAAATCCCCGTTTAGGAAAGAAATTAAAAGATTATGGAGCCGTTAATTTTAATGCCTGCTATAATTGCGGAACCTGCACGGCAGTTTGCAACCTCTCCACAAAAGAGGATTCATTCCCTCGTGAAATGGTTCGTTGCAGTGTGGCGGGAATGGATAAAGATATAAAATCATCGTTAAAGCCTTGGTTATGCTATTATTGCGGAGACTGTACGAGCAACTGTCCGCAAACAGCCAATCCGGGCGAATTGATGATGGCTTTGCGGCGTTATCTGATGGCTCAATACGATTGGACAGGTCTGTCGGGGTTGTTGTATAAATCCTTGCCGGCAAGCATCATCGCTTTCATATTGGTCATTGCGGGAATTTTAGTGTATGCTTTCAGCACGGGTTTCAATCTGGAAATCCTGATGCGCACAGGTCACTATTTTGAAATGCTGGCGATAGGCGGCGTTCTTGTACTCATACTTGCGCCTAACATCTTCCGTATGTGGTGGTTCACCATTATAAAGCCTAAAAGAAATGCGCCGTTTTCAAACTATTTTCGTCCAATTGGTGAGTTTTTTACGACCATGTTTGCCCAAACAAAGGCATTGGAGTGTGAAGACAACAAAACAAGATGGTTTGAACATCTTATTTTGGTCATCGGATATTTGGCGCTACTTGTTACGACGGTATTTTTTGACTGGTTCTCAAGCCATAACCTGTTCGTCATCCTGTTCGGGTATGTGGTTAGTATCGTAGTTTTTACCGTTACGATTATTTTTGTTTCCGACCGGATAAAAAAGAAAAAAGAGCTGAGTAAATTTTCTCATCATTCGGACTGGTTCTTTGTCGTCGGACTGTTTTTGATGGGCTTCACGGCTTTCTTCGTTCGTCTGTTCATTGATACGGGTTTACTTGAGGCTAATTCATGGTTGTACATCCTCCATTGGTCGATATTGGCTCTGTGGGCTTTGATTATTGTTCCTTTCGGCAAATGGGCGCACTTTTTGTATCGCCCGTTTGCGGTGTATTTTAATAAGGTGGTTGGAAAAAATTGATTTTTTTATAAACTTACTGTCTCGACCCCATAGATGCTCATCGTTCTTGACGGAGCCTGGTCTTTTTGCGACAGATAAAACAGCACCACCTTACCGGGTCGCAGGTCGGAAGAAATGATTGACTGTTTTCCCAACGCCCGGCAAGTATTGTAACTCCATCGGAAAATGTATGTTGAACTAAAAGGAAGAATATCTTTTACGGGTATTTCTGCCTTTTGCACATCTGCTGCCGCATTCAGCATCAGGAATGCGTAATCGCCGTTGGGGAGATGCCGCAAAGCAGTCTTTATATCTGAGGGCTTGTCCCAACTGGGATGCTCGGTGGGCAAATATTCTTTTCCCGGCTGCAGGAAACGGAACAGATTAACCATATCATCGCTGACACGGTGGAGACGATCGGAAGTGGTAATGCAGTTCGTCGTCATACCGTCCCACAAGGCTAACGATTCTCTTTCATCGGCGCTTATTGCAGCTACGGACGAACTGAAACCGGTTGTGTCGTTTTCATCGGCATACAAGGTTTCGTTGTGATCTCGCAGGAATACGGTGTCAGGGTCATTCATGAAAAGCACGCCATTGAAATACTGATTGGCAACGGTTTCGGGTACTAAATTATGCATCGCATTCTGCATTCCGGTAACATCGTCCGAATAGCGAAGTCCGTCGGCAAAACCCACCATTTGCTGATAGGGTGCTATACAGGCTAACCAGTAACTGTCGGGACCAATCTCTTCGCGAATCATCTTCATCACTTCGGTAAAGTATTGGGCTGATGTTTTTCCGGGCTTGTAACGCATCACCGCAGTGGAGTCGTTCAAACCCCAGTCGAGGAAATCGGTTTTGTAGTAAGTGATGCCATACGAACGGAGCGTGCGGAACACGGTTCGAAGGTGTTCGAAAGCATCGGGGTGACTGGTATCAAGCATATAATCAGTAATGCCTCTAAAGAGACCTGATTTGATTTTGTTGCCTTCCTTGTCTTTCAATATCCAGTCGGGATGCTGTTTGAACACTTCGCTGGTTTCCATCACCATAAAGGGTCCCACCCAAATACCTGCTTTGTATCCTGCCCGAATAATAGATGCCGCCATGTAATCCAATCCTTGGGGGAAGTTTTTGTTGGGTATAATCCAGTCGCCATGGTCGGAATAACCGTCATCAACTTGTACCATTTGGATAGGAACAGGCGGTTTTATGTTTTTCATTCCGGCAAGCATATCGTCTAATATGGTTTGGTTGAAATTATGTTCAAATTCATACCACGAACACCATCCATATACGGGCGGTTTCAGAGTGTTTATGCCATTTGCACGAGCTATTCGTGTAGCTAATTCGCGAAAAGTGGGATATGCCGTTTCGCCTGTCAGGAAATGAAGCGTCGGGAAGGACGTCGTTCGTGATTTCAAGTCAATATTTTCAGTGGCAAAACCGATTTCAAACAGGTTGAAGTTATAATCGAGATGCCTGTCGATTAATCCTTTCCGGTAAGTTCGGTTACGGTGGGAACTGCGGCAAACATAGTTGTCGAATTGATAAGCTGCTACGGCTATTGTTTCGCCGGAGGGGGCAATAAAACCGGTTGTAAGGTAAGAATCGATGCTCCACGACTCATCGCTTTGAGGCGTCTCGCGCCGCTCCGGTGGCACAGGGTATTGGAACACACCGCTTGGTCCGGCAAATCCGGCGCCCTGTTTGAAATAGCGGTCGGCGCCTTCAATCGTAGCTTCGCTCACAGGGGCAAACCAGTGCGGAGCAACACCAATGCCTTCTAAGGAAGAATCAAGAGATAACAACCCTTCTTTTTCGTCGAAGGTTAACGTTACTTTTCCTTGTGTAAGCGTATAAACGATGTGTCCTCCCCCACCCTTGCGTTCTACTTTTACGTGAATAGGGCGGATTGTTTTCCCGTCGAACGAAGGAAAAGCTTCTTTTAATGTTATTTGAGAGGTACGAAGGTCAAATGTACCGTCGTCGTTCAGTTTCCATGCTCCTTTCAGAGGTGCGAATGGAAGTTCTTGAGTAACGCCAAACAGTTTCGGGGATAGCATATTGGGCATTAACAGCGTTCCGGCAGCGGTGATTGCACATGATTTGATAAAATTTCTACGTTTCACAATCGTGCGATTTATTATTTGTCAATTGCGTATAAGTAAGCGTATAAAGCCATTTTACCTCGCATGGTCTCCTGTGGCGTAAATTCGGAATGGGCATATACATAACGAGTGTTGAAATATATTTCTCCCATAGGCCAAACCTGTAAACTTTTAAGATTGGTTTCTTTAGGATAACTTTTTTCAACCATTTTACTTGGATTCCCCATCACCCTGTTGCCGCCCCAGTCATAGGGATTCAAATATGGCGTATGTCCGGGATGCAGCCCCGGAGTTCCGTCATTACGCCCCGCTGTATACATATTTTCTACGCTTCGCTTATTTGCAAGAGGTGTGGTTGCTGTTCCCATTTGAATAAAATTCAACGGGTTACGCCCAAGCCCCCAATCGGCTTCCATCGTTAATGCTTTCAGGAAGAAGTCTTTTTCTTTTACATCTTTTGTTATGGCATGGGCAATCATGGTGCGTTGCATATTTTGACCGGTATGATAAAAATTAATATCATTATCTGTTCCGCGCCTTGACGGACGTATATTGATAAAATCCGCTTCTTTGCTATGCGCTTCAGCTATAACGGAGTTGACAATATTCTTATACATTTCGGGATAATCAACCGGTCGTTTGGTCAATAAATAACCTGCAACAGCCCAGGTTTGAAGCTTTCCTTTAGTGTCGGCGATGACCGATGTATCGGATTTTACTTCGCAAGTTTTATAAAAAATATCCTCGTACTTTTTATCTCCGGTAAGATTATACAGGTAAACGGCGGCAGTCATCATTAAGTATCTGCCTCTGATAGAATTGCCTCCCACACCCAGTAAGTTGTCTAACTGCAGATCTGGCTGTCTCATCGCATAATTAAAAGCGATGACCGCCGAATCCAAATATTGTTTTTCCAACTCTTTTTTATTAATCAGTTGATAACAATACCCAAGCATGGAGCAATTGACTGCATTAGCCCAGGCTGCTATGGTTGTAGTACCGGCTTGAAAAATCTCGTTATTTTTGTTCGGATTGGTTAATCCGTGCGAATAACCTTCGCCGTCGCGCAAGTTGAGGAAAAAATCCACTTCATTTCTTGCTTCATCCAACAGATCGGGAAGTCCGTTTCCACTTTCGCGTATGTTGCAATCATCATCCGTCAGAATGCCATCCGTTAGAATAAACGGCAGCAGCATATCATAAATATTTGACACATGGCCTATATATCGATCCCAGTCATAAGCGTCCGAATGTCCGCCTGTCGCCTTCGGATTGGTCGGCGAGCCTTCTTTCACGTAAGGCTTCCAATCGTTCGGATTATCCCAGACATCTGCATGCGAGAATGTTCTCCATTCGGGATGATACGGTTGCATGGTCGTGATGTAAACTTTTGTATTTTCGGGACTGATACCGGGTATATACAGTGGTCTTCGAGGTACGGGGACACATTCCATGCAGTCTTCCCCGATACGCATGTAATAATAACCTCTAACCAACACGTCGAAAGGCGTTTTATAGATTGCTTTCCTGATTTCAAAATCATCACTGCAACCGATTCCTTCAACGGCAATCCGGTAATTTCCAGGCGTTACGCCGGCGTTGAAATCAGCAATCCAAACATCGGATTGCGTGAAATTATGCCGTACTTCCCATTGATTTTTTTTCCAAAGTTCCAATTTTCCGACTTCTTGTTTAGCTTTCGTGTCAATATTGTAAAGATATACTTTGTTTCCGGCAAAAGAAGCATAATCCCTCCCTTTTCCGTCACCCATCCAGATATAGACATCGGCGGCGCTTTTTGCAGGATTTGAAGGGGAATAACCGACTATGTTCACGTGAACGGCTTCGGAGCGAGAATTGAAAATATCAAATTTTACATTCGTCGTAGTTTTGTCGGTTTCCGTTTTTGGATCAATGGCTATGGTATAGTTGCAATTGTCTTTAAGTGGAGACGGCAAGACCAAAAAGATATTGTGTTGCATGGGCATTTCGTAACGATAGTAGTCATGATGAGCTGTTGTGTCGTTATTTATATATTGTCCCATTCCGTTAATTTTTGATTTACGGAAACATGCTTGAGGAGAACATCCTTTGCCTCTGTACGCAGGGTCGTCGGTCGAACTGATTTTCCAGTTGGAGACTAAAGCTGCCTGTTCCACATTGAAAGGATTACCATAAAGAACCGTAGTGTTTTCGGTAGGATCGTTTTCACTTAAATAGGCGCTTGGACCTTTGGCGTCGTCTCTGAAAACAATATCGCCATCTTTAAACGAAACTAAAATTACTCCTTTGTCGATTATTTCGACATTTGTGAGTTGTGCGGCATGTATTAACTGCCCGGACAGAAAATATACGACTGTCATTACGACTAATGTGGTATATTTAAAATAATGATTTAAGATAAAAGATTTCATTTCCTGTATATTTATTCGTATTCAACAATATATGTATGTGTAAAATTTAGGGATGTAATTCCAATACATACATTGTTTTTGCGGGAATATTATTCAATTTTTCCAAAGGAATAACTTCACCCGTTAAAATGTTTTTTGCAGATACAAAATCTTTTGTCATATCCGGATAGTCATTCATAGAAATTGTTTTACTTTCTGTTTCGGGATTCATTATACATACGATAGTTTGATTATCATCATAACGAAAAAAAGTATATACGCCACCATTCGGAATAG
>Ga0123354_10019382_pt1 | contig 10685 bp, 7 predicted proteins | sample TergutLab28metaG_2_FD_97872 | JGI IMG/M metagenome (GOLD analysis project Ga0123354, IMG submission 97872) | Labiotermes labralis P4 segment gut microbial communities from Petit-Saut dam, French Guiana - Lab288 P4 | ecosystem: Host-associated > Arthropoda: Insects > Digestive system > Gut ...
CAGGGAGCCATATCGTCCTTGCTAAAGTTACACTATAAAAAGTCACATTAATTTCGCTGTACCAGTTGGGTATTGTGGCAGCATGCCGTGTTGTGTAATGTTATGTTGCGAAGAGTGCCCTGCTATAGCTATAGCAGGGCACTCTTCGCAACATAACATTACACAACATGACAACCAACTTGTACAGCGAAATTAATGTGACTTTTTATAGTGTAACTTTAGCAAGGACGATATGGTTCCCTGATGATGGTCCTAGGACCGAAACATGTCGGAGCGTTTTTAATGTTTTGATGTTTTAATGTGTAAATTTTATAAATATTATATATGTGCAGTAGTTGGTATAATCATTGAGTAACCCTCAGTCTACGTTCCGCCCTCATTTTAAGTGCCCAACTTTCACGCGTTACACAACTGTTAATTTTTTTCTGAGTTTCTAACAGACGTTTCCCCTGCTGTAAAACTCTGCTTCATAACCCCAGCAATGTCTCACTGCCACTAACTTTCCCCGCTGGTGTTCGTCAGCAGGACTAAGGCATTTAAGACAGTGCAATGTATTGTTTGCCACAAGCCTATTAACTTATGCTCTATATAATTGATTTTTAATCAATTGTAACTGTAATGAACCGTCAGATTCCGTAATATGTGAGGACGGCTTTGAACAGAGGAAACAATATTATCATCTCAACAAAAATTGCCGGTCCCAGTGCCCGCGTGGTCTAAGACGTAGGTCTGCGGCCGCTCGTCTGCTGAGATTGTGGGTTCGAATCCCAGCAGGGGCACGGATGTGTGTCTCTTGTGAATGTTGTGTGTTTTCAAGTAGATGTCTCTCTGACGGGCCGATCCGTCTTCCAGAGGAGTCCTACTGAATGTTGTACGTTATTGTGTGTGATCTAGAAACATCGTGAATGATTAGGCCCTGGTCCTCTGGGGGCTGTCGCGCCAGAAACAAAACACAAACAACAAAAAAACTCGTTTCAAAGGGCTCATATAAACAAGTAATATTTTGTGCTAACAACAGAAACATAGAGACATACAATCGAACACGTTTCTTACCCATGTGGTCGAAAACACGTGGTTTGCTTGGCACCGTTGTCACTAACTCGAAATTAAAATAAACAATAAGGCATTTGTCAGTGAGTGATGAGACGAGAGCCATCTCCCATAACGCAGTGCACTTAAATGTGCAGTGAAGACGTCATATCAGTGGATTACGAATTTTCAAGGAAGCATAATATTTTATTACGTGAAATATTAATAAATTTATCGATCATAAAATTATTTATATTCTGCTTTGCAACAAGCAACTGCATCATAAGACGCAGTGAAACATAAGACAGTATTAAGATACCACAGCCGCAAGAATTTCATTTTTCAGAAAGCGACGTTCATATTAGAGGGGAAAAAGAACAATATTTTTGTGGGATCGGTCGGTTTTCGAATTATACGCTTATGTCTACTTTTCAAATTATTTTGGCGGTTTGCTGAAAAAATCATTTTGAATATAGGCCTATTATAAATCTGGGAGAAAAATAACATTTCTGAAATCTCGTTCCAAGGAAATCGGGAGGTCAGAGATGTTTTCAAATTCCTAGTAAGTAGATTAACCCTTTTTACGCCTAGTTAAATCCCATTGCCATTTGCTGGCACTATTAGGAGCTCACCATATCTTCCACGTTAGCGGGCTAAGGGTTAAACACAGTTACTTAGTAGCTCGAAAAGAACTAACTCCATGCAGCAGAGTGCTTACTGAGATGCATACATTTCCTCAACTAGTCAAGAAATTCCTCGCATTTTATTGAACCCAAAGCTCATTACCTCCTACACAAGTGCCGTCCACCTGTCCCTGTCCTGAGGCAGAGCAATCCAGTCCATGCCTCCGCATCCCGCATCTTGAAGTCAATTTTAATATTTTCTTCCCATCTGCTCCTAGGTCTTCCAAGTGGCTCCTTTACATGGATCTCCCCACCAACCCTATATGCACCAACCCTGTCCACCATAGGAGCCACAGACCCCGCCCTTCGCATTAGAAACTTGAAAAAACATCATCAAAATTGTCAATTTGGCCGGCAGAGAACACTGAGGGGAAACCAGCGTGCATAAATACTGTTAACTTGACGATTGAATTTACGAAGCTGTAGGTAACTCTAATTATATAACGCTGAGTGGCAGAGGGAAAGGCGCTGTAGTTCGACAAAGTAACATCCCGATATTTACCTTAAGAGAAAAAAAAAATAATACACATCTGCCAGGTTAACCGATGAATCAGTAGAGATTTGAAACCAGCACCTTCCAAATACATGTCCAAAGCATTACCTCTACACCAGACAGCTCGATTCTTAGAGCCTTATGTGATATAAATAAAAGTCCCATTGCCCCATGACATTACAGTTGTTAATATTTTATAATAATGGTTACTGGTAGATGCGGGTACACGGACCAAAATTTGAGAACCACTACTAAGAATCCTTAAATATTTAACTTTACCGCAAAGCATTAGTCAATTTGTCGGAGTTTTAGGTTTTTTGTGCAGAGAAAGGGAGTACCGTTATATAAGACACTTTAAGGCATTTCGTCGTCGATATCGCGTCGTCAGGGGTTTGAAACCCGCTCTGTGCGGTACCACTTACGTAACGACGTACGTGTAACGTTCCTAAATCTGTGTTTGTCTGATCGTCTTATGCACGATATTCTTCCACCCAACTTGTAATCTTTCGATGGCTAACACTGATCCCTTACTCCCTAAGTGTCTAACAGTTACCACTGATATCATCAAAGAACAGTAAATTTGAAAATTAAAGTTTCCTTTGAATGCAGGAATCAAAAATTTGTGTGTGGCTAAATATTTAAAGGAAAAATCAAATTTTTTTTTCTTAAATTAAACTGTAACTTTCTACCGATATACTAATTTCGATAGGCCTATTGATTGCATAAATGTAAGAATTAATTACATTACCCCCTGCGCGAGAATTTTAGTACAAAATACGAGTCTGCAGAACTCATTTCTGTGACTACAAATGTCTGATTTCAGGTTTCCGTCGTCGTGTAAATGAGATCGACGCTCTTCTGGAATGTTAAACACGTAAATTTGTACTTAGTTAACGACGTTTCGGTGATTAATCACCAATATACTCTGCGTAACATCCTAGAAGGCCGATCCCAATGGCCGCGCCAAGACGTGGGTCTGCGGCCGCCCGCTTGCTGGTATTGTGGGTGCGAGGAACATGGAAATCGGTTTCCTGTGTTCGTTTTGCGTTGTCAGGTGGAGGTCTTTGCGTGGGCTGATCACTCCTCCAGAGGAGTCCTACCGAAGGTTGTGTGAGAGTGATCGTGAAGCTTCGATAATGAGGAGGCCCTGGCCCGCTAGGAACTGTTGGGCCATGTAGGTGGGGGGGGGGGGGAAGGAACATCCGGGAAAGGCGAAGGTCTCCCCTACAAATGTAGTTACCAAAAATGCCTGCAAACTGTACTGAAGTAGTTAGATGAATATTATCAATAACTGTTTGCCAAAAAATGACCGAAACATATTCAAAATATGAAAGTTTCCGGAATAGCCATTGAATTATTTTCATTTAATATGTCTAATGTACGGAAACTTACACATTTCTCGATTACATGTAACTGGAGTCTGCTATCACTGAAGTGAAAATCTCATAGCGTTATCCCTATTACACCCTACACGATAGGCAGCATTTTTTAAATACTTTGTTACGTAATCCAACGTATTGATATTTTTATTGATTTTATTTGGAAATTACAGTTGTGGTTCAAATGTTCATGGTTAGTTTGTGTTGAATATATATATGTATATATATATATATACATATACATATATATATATATATATATATAAATAACTGGAAATTTTCATTGGCAATTACTTTATATACATTACTATATACATAAAATATCCCCATTTTCCAGAAATTTTCCTCCAGCTAAAAATTCCCCCATTTTTAAGCAATCGGAATCCTTATTATTGAGTTTAAAAAATACGACGGTGAAAATTGTGTGGTTGAATGCAATCAGCATGCTGACATGCTGACATCCTGCATATCGAGCGAGCTGTCTGAAGTTGTAACAATGGGGAGACTTTTATGCGAGATATACAGGAATCGTCTGTCGTCCAGTATGTCAAGTATCCCGCCTCGTACTGAGGATGCGCCATTGAAATACACACGACCTCGTCGTCCTCAATTGTTTCAAGTTCAACTAATGTAATCAATATAATCAATAAGTCTGCTACTTAAGACGGCTTGAAAAGACACACAATTGCCCAATTATCTACTTCTATTCTTCTATAATCCTGCTAAGTTTTCTATGTATTTCTCATTTGCCAATTTTTCGGTATATTTCAATTTATACACTTGTCCTTAACCGGATTTTCCTTTGCATTTTTTACATACTAAATTTTTCTGTGACTCACATTAAAATATGTTAGATGGTTTTCAGGAAGTTTGGTAAAAAGGGTGGACGTAAATAAATAGGAGAGAAAACTGAGCGGACGAATATTATAATGGAAGAAATGAAGAGTGGAAGAAATGATAAATCATTAGGATATAAGCATTTCTTTTACAATAGAGCAACAGCCCCTAGTGGGTCAAGGCCTCCTCATTATCGAGGATTCAGGATCATACTCAGACACACCACAGTCGGTTGGACTCCTCTGGACGAGTGATCGGCCCGACGCAGAAACCTCTATCTGACAACACGTAATAATCACAAGAGACAGACATCCATCCCCCCGTGGTATTCGAACCCACAATCTCAATAAGCGAGCGGCCGCAGACCTATGTCTTAGATCGCGCGGCCATTGGGATCGGCAGGACATAAAACTTAACGGGTGAATATTGTAAAGAAGGAAAAGAAAAGTAGATGAAATATTGGTAAATGCACAGCCTGTGAATATTGCCTATATGACAACGCTTATTTCCACAGCTGCTTGGCTACGTATGTTCAGTGCTTAGTGTGAACCACCATTTCTGTGTGACAGAGTACCGAATTCCCCGTTCTTTATGTATACGCAGTAAGCGTGTTGTTGCATAACGACTTGCTTACGTAGACACAGCAGCGTTTGAAATACCAACAACCAGACGGTATATCACATATTTACAGTCAGGTAAAGAGCGAGAGAGGGTATCGGAAAAACGCTTATATTCTCCTACATGGACACGTCAGTTTACTGAAGTCCACACGATGGCTTTCGCGTGTTGCGGGAGGGGGTTCTTATCAACAGGCGTTTTTGTTGTGACTGGATAGCGGCTTGTTTCTGCTCGTACACAAATAAAAATGTCCATTGGGAGGTACGTTCAGAACCTACCACGCAAAGAAATGTAGCATACTAGCCCAAAAATAATTAATTCCTAATATTTGTCCCCATGTGACCCCCCAAAGAGCACGTTTCAGAGAAAGTGTATGCTAGCCTGCACATGCTCATAAAGAGACCAATCTGCGGTGTTTGTATTCCTGTTCGTAGGTTATAATTGGCTCCAATTCTAAGGCCACGCGTTTCTTATATAAGAATGTAGGGTCTGTATGCTGACATATGACAGAACTACACGTGTGCTTGGTACGTTTGGAGGGTTTGGAAGGAAGCTGAGCGACAGTACAACTCGTTAAACTCAAGGGATTATTTCACACTTTTGACTTTCTCATAAGTACATATTGCTATTGTCGGGACATCACTTGATTTCCGTCGTAATTAACATAGAGCAACGAACAGAATCTTCACGGAACAAGTGAGGGACTGTAGACACAGCCGTGGATATTTCTCGGAAATGAGGAAGCAGTGACACTTGTCCTGTAACTAGTGACGAATTGAAGGCACAGCCGTCGGGTTTCGTCAGAACTCGTGACACAAAAACTGAAGAAGCTACTTGTAAGTAGTTAGGAAATTTGCATGCGATTGCTTATAGCTATTACGTTAGAGGTTATGGAGGTCGCCGACGTTGCAAGTTTGTTATGAACAGTGGCGAGTTCTTCATCCTTCCTGAACATACAGTTATGGGACATGTGGAAACTGTCCATAAAGGGAAGGGAATTTAGGATTTCACTTTGAGTTTGGCTTAGAACTGAATATGTGTGTGGAAAGGAAGGGAGACAAGACAAGAACTGTGAAAGCAAAGGAAACAATATGTGAAGATACTGCGGTGGAAATGGAAACAACTTTGCTATCACCGCACAGGAACTTCAACTGCCTCGTAATACGAATGTGCATATGGAATGTGAATGTGAGAAACGTGGAGAATGACGAATTTTGTGCAGATGACTTAGGAATATTTTCACGGAGAAGAGAAGCTGTACTATTTAGAACAAGGAAATATAAATTGTGGCTTAGTGCTTCGTGAGAAGGCGAAATATTAAAAACGGTCGCCTATGTCTGCTAAGAAAACAAGAGTATTGATTTTTGTTAAAGAAGGTTTGGAAGTAGAATAGCTTTCAGTGCAAAAGGGGTGTACAAATTTAACGTACAGTGACAGAAAAAAAATGTTAGTGTACAATGATTAATCAAACGTTTTATAATCTACTTATTCTGGATATTATATTGATATATACATTAACATCAAGAAGGCGACAAAATAATATCGAAGTTAAGATTCTAATTCACAAGGGTGCTGAATTCATGGTGATGATGACCATTGCAGCTTAACAAAGTGGAAGTTAACGTGTTTTGTTAAGCCACCAACAGGACTCTTCTGTGCGTGCTGTTCAGAAGGGTCATTGTTTACAGACACAACTGAGGGAGCAGCAGATGTTATGCATAACACGCACATCGTTAAGTTCACATAAATTACAATTAACACTTCATTCATTACGGTGCAGAAAGCACAGTGTTTGTCCATTACAAAGAGCAATCGATTGTTGGCGTTCATAAAAATAGCATCTACTTAGTCCGACAATCAATACAGCCGAACAGACAATGGGAGAAACACGGAGATATTCCGAACACTAAGGAGGTGATAATCTGTCTTAAGGGATTAAAGGGGAGAACTGTGTCTTCTAATTAGTGCATAAAGCCTTACAGGCCCTGTTTTTACTTTTTTATTTCTTACTTGTAACTCCCCATAAATTAATTTCAAATAATACCAGGCGCACCGAGAGTATGTAGATGATAAGAGAAAAAGAAATGCAGAATTCAGAATAAATTAATGAAGACAGTACATAGAAAATCTGTGTATTATTATAATATAAGTGAAAGCAGGGTTCACACCATTTGAGTTGGATAAGGTTAGGTTATTAATCCCTCAATTAAAAGATTCCTATTCTGAAGGATTGAGTCTGGAAGATGTGAAAGTATTTTATATTTTGGTATAAAGGTTTACAACTTCTCCAAACGTGTTCTTTGCACTCTCACATTTGCAACTGCCAAGAATGCATGGCAAAATATTCGAGACACAAGCGAACAGATGGTAAAGCTCCTTAGAAACAAGTACGTATATCAGAATCGAGTGACTGCAGGCAGGACTACTGTTTTCAGACTTAATAATAGTAGTAATAATAATGATAATAAATCCATTTAAACTTATTTTAATATTTAACAAGAACCAGATCTCCATTTTCAGGAAAATGTCCAAAACAAAAGTAGGAAAGACGCGGCTTTTTATTCTTCAAAAAGAAATATATAATAATGTACACGACAAGAATAAATGATTTTGAAAGTGACAGTTTGATAAGACAGTTTAATATTAGCAGCTTCATTTATGCCCTGTAACATTTATTAGTCAGCGTAAAAATTATCAGCATTCCTGCCGACAGAATTAGGCGCAGGAACAAAAGTGCTAAGTGGCTGTTATTTACAGGATAGAGTAAGTGTCTGTTGCGGAATAGTCTCAGATTAACCTAGGGGATACCAGTATTAAAAGAAATGTTAAGAATGCACGAGTATGTGAGTTTGTTTCCGCAGACATTAAAAAGAAACGCGTATGACGCTGCGGTCGCCTGGACGGAAGTGTTGACACATTAAAAATTATATATATATATATGTGTGTGTATGTGTGTGTGTGTGTGTGTGTGTGTGTATGTGTGTATGTGTGTGTGTGTATGTGTTTGTGTGTGTGTGTGTGTGTGTGTGTATAGATTCAAGCCTTCAGGGATGTAATGGTGTGAAGGTGGACAAATATGTCACGGAGAAAGTTCGAAAATCGTAGTGCCTTCATGTTCAGGATAAAGCTGTCTAACAAGCCTCTATTTTAGCCTGAAGATGAAGGTACTGTATTCTGTCGATGCCCTATCAAATACTCAATAACACAGCGTCATATAATAGCATGCTTGAATCTCAAATCTCAAGCGGCATATGATGCCTTTATATTTGCAGTCACGTACGTCAGTCCAAGATCTGCTCTTGGCAAGCAAGACGCCGCATTTCTAAACACGTCTTCTTGCAGACGAATCCTTCAGTATGAAGTTCCAGGTAACAGAAGAAAGCACACTTTTACACTGCATATCACTCTACGAAATAAAACGATGATCATTAATAGAGAAACTTGACGTAATGCGAGGGGAGGAAACAAACATTTTTAGTTCTTGTTAAAAGATGTGAGCTCTATGAAGCTTAGAGTCTACGAATATTCTTCATTAATACACCGAGAAAGGACATTAAACTGATACCTAATCCTTCTATTGGAATTCACGCTCTGAGCTTGACCAGGAACCGATAAAAGCGTGCTTGTATCGCAATTGATTTTCTTTCAGCTATTCAAGTTCCACTTCAGTACACAGTTCAAGACAGACTTCAAGACTTATAGCCTAAAACATTCTTAATACTGTGATTGATATAAGTATTCGGCAAAGCAGAGGAAATTGGCATTGTAACGAGAAGCACAAAAATCATTAAAAAATATATTAAAATCAAGGTTCTATGTAGAACTATAGGGAGCATTAATCTTCACAGTATACGAATCTAAGAGGAAGGATTAAATGGGCCAGAGACACGAAACCAAACGTATCTCTTTTCACACACACACACACACACATATAAGGTGATAAAAATTATAGTTACGATGATAATAAGTGGATATTATATTCTCTATTTACTTTTGCTCTCATCTATATTCTCCTTCATTCTTGTGACAGATATAATTATCCTAAAAATAAGGAGATATCTAATTATGTGTGAACAGTTTAAACCAAATGAAAAGGAAAGAAGAATTCCCTGAATATTTTTGATTTTAGAGATCTGTGTTCTTATGCGTTATTACATAGCTAGTAGTGGTAATTATTGGTAAGATATCACCACTACTAGCTGCGTAATAATCCAGAAGAACGTAGTTCTGAGCCATTTCGCGACGGAAGCCTGAAATCAGGCATTTTTTACTTGTAACGGTAATTATTTTTCATGCTCATCGTACGTTTGTGGAAGCGTGAAGCTGTCTCTACAAAAACTGACAGTAACTGGACACAAATTTCTTCCTAACTGCAATTTAGGCATGGCTGTTAGGAGCAATAATGAAATTAAAGCGTCTCACTTAGACGAATCTTACTCTATCACGTTTCGAAGGAATCCAGTAGTAAGACATCATTCATTGCATCGAACGGACTGACAACCTTGCTATTTGTCTTTGTTTTATATCTTTTTGCAAATAATTCTCAAAAACGAACTTAAACCCCAAACTTCAATCTTGGAACTAAACGTATCCAACACTCACTGACCAGCCAGTATTTTGATACAGTAATTCCAAGGCCCACGGCTCTGTTATAAATAAGGCCACTGAAGCACATGATATCTACCCAGTCTCAGACTTTTCATTCGACTGAAGAAGTTAAACCTCGAAACTGGATAGAACACAAAAAGACATGCCTCTTTCTGTATGAATGTACTACGTATGTGCGTTAGATTTAACCTTTTGGTAGAACTCATTGACTAAAATATTTTGGTCGGAGTGTTATTTTGTAGCGAAAAGTTTCAAATTATCCATATATAAATGACCATGTGTATGTTTATTTTAAAATTTTTCTGCATTTTAAACCATCCAAACTATGGAGAACAGGGAAAGGCCTTAAGCATAACTGCAAGAAAGTCCTATGTTGGCGGGAGTTCTTTCTGCTGTACAAGAGACTAATTTAGAAACTGAAACTACATGCAGATATCATTAAATAACTCCAAATTCTGGTAAACCCTGCTTTTTGTATTACCTCGGTCAACATTTCGGCCATACGCTCGCCACATTTACGTAACAGGTGTAGCTTACGCAATTGAACACGTGTCTTTTCAGTTTTGAAAACTTTTAAGAATCAATATTACCGGTACTTAATTATTTATATTTTAATGATCTTTCGCTTCGATGTTTTCTGTTGACGTCAATCGATTGGTTGTGTAATTGGAAGTTATGCAAGTTGTAAAGAAACGAACTGATATAGCCTAGTTTGCCAGCGAATATATTTAGAATATATAAACGCAAAAAATGTATAATACGTCAATAAATTTATGTATTTATATAAACATAATGAGATAGTCTTCTGATTACTACTAGGATTATTTCAAATCAAAACTAATAATAAAAACATGAATTTGTTAAGCTAATTAACCAGTGCTCCAACTAATTTCTAAGCATCTACAATATAGGAATACAATAAGACACATACGAGGGTGAGTCAAATGAAAATCTTAAATATTTGTATTTTATTTTTATCGCACTTTTGAGATTTTCATTTGACTCTCCCTCGTACATAAACACACACACACACACACA
>Ga0123354_10019383_pt1 | contig 10685 bp, 6 predicted proteins | sample TergutLab28metaG_2_FD_97872 | JGI IMG/M metagenome (GOLD analysis project Ga0123354, IMG submission 97872) | Labiotermes labralis P4 segment gut microbial communities from Petit-Saut dam, French Guiana - Lab288 P4 | ecosystem: Host-associated > Arthropoda: Insects > Digestive system > Gut ...
ACAAACCTCTTTTTTCCCCCATTCTGTGGTGGTAGGGGGAGGTATTGGGGGTATTTAGAAGACGTGGGATTTTAAAAAGTTGGGGCTGAGGGGGGGGGGGGGGGGCACAAATTCTGACAGATGAACGCAAAGAGGCTACATAATCACCACTGATATTTTGCACTGCTATAATAAAGGAGGCAATGCCTTCCTGTCTCAGATTGTAACAGGAAGTGAATCCTGTGTCTGCCATTAAACGTGAATCCTAATGGCAGTCAAGGGAATGGTAAGCCACAAGGCATCCCCAAGGGAGAAGAAATTCAAGGGTGCACTGTTGGTAGGAATAATCATGGTTACAGTTATTTGGGATGAGAAGGGTGTTATTTTTGTCAACTTCTTGCCTAGGGCGACAGCAGTGAATTCTGACCACTGTAATGAGACTCTAAAAAGCCTGAATGCTAATCTTTGTTGAGCCTGTGTCACAAGAATGATGTCAGAAATGTTGCTCCTCCACGACAATGCCAGGACACACACGAGTGTATGTACAACTGAGACCATCACAGAATTTGGATGGACACTTACTGCACCACCTCTACAGCTGTGATCTTGCACAGTCACATTTTCACCAGTAGCAATTCCTTCAGCAATGATGTAGTGAAGTTTTGTGGTATTTTATCACGTGTAACTTGTAACTGTCATAAAATACAAAACAGCTGTTGGTTTCTCTGTATCCCCTGTAGATTAAATGTGGCTGAGAAGTCTAAATGGACAAAGTGGGAGGAAGTAACAGGAGGATGGAAGAAGCTAAATAATGAACGGTTTCTTAATTTATACTCTTATTCACATATTGTTAGGATGCTTAAATGGAGAAGGATACTGACCAGGGTAGTGCATACAGCACCCAAGGTAAAGATCATAAATGCATGTAAAATTATTGTTGTCAGAAAACATAGGTACAGATGGGAGAATAATTAAACTGGATTTTAAAGAAGTAGGACGGAAGGACATGGACTTCATCAGCCTTAGGCAAGGGACTAATGGCGGGCTCTTTGAAGATCATACTGAACCCAGGTTTGGTGATATGCCAGAAATTTGAGTGAATTTTGGCTTCTGAAGAACTCCACTCCTCAGACTTAGGTAGATTGTCTCCAATGATTATCTCTTACTAGCCCTGCAGAAGGAACTTTCATAAACCTGTATTCTACAAAAGAAATGGCAAGGTAATGCTATGCAGCCCTCACTTTATAATATTTGTGTCTTGCTCCACTTCCAGCTGTCTTCCTGCTGTAAGGACAAAAATGCTCTAACCTTTGCCTAAGTCAGGAAAATCTAGAACATGTTTAGATATGATCCAAGGGCTCAGAAGTGCCAACATTCCTTCAATATTTGAACTACATATGTGCAGTGTTAAACGTTAACTGTTGTATAAACAGAGCTGGCTGCATGCAGTCTGTTTTTGACAATACCAGTAAAGTGAACTACGTAGTCCTATTCACACATTTCCATATTCTAGCAACACATTTCAGTCTTCAAAGTAGTTATATATTTGCATGTTTTCTATTTATAAAGTTGTATTGATGCATACTGTTGTGTAACATATTTGTAAATCAGTAATTGTATGCAGCCATCTACACAGTAGCTCTTTGAAACATTATGAAGGTGGCTTAATGAAAACTGCAAGAGGAGTGGTTTCATACTTTCTTCCATTCACCTGATGGAAATATGACACTTATTAGACATGGGCACATATAGGAAGAGATGATATCATGTGGCCCATATATAACTGTGACTGGATTCATCGAGACACAGACTTCTTGTAGTATTGTTCTTCATACGGCAGTGAAACTTGTGGAATTTATGCAGCTCGGAGTGTTTGTTGGTCAGCCAAGTGACTGGCGGTTCAGCGAAGTGTTGGTTAAATAGGTGAATGATAATTTCGTATTCATATGCGCGCGCATACATGAATGAATGTTTGTATGTCAGCGAAACTTTTTCTTGGTGGATTGTATAGTAAGTCTGACTGTAAAATGTGAGCGGTATGTAATAGTATGCCTAAGTACAGTTATTGCTGTACTTCTGCGGACGCGACATGTAAAGATTTTATTTAAAATATTTTATTACAATTAAGGTAACGAATTGCGGTTCGCAAATTTCTAGGCACGCATACTTGTTCGTTCATTCCACCAGATAGCAGCAGGAACCACTGGTGAAACCCCATGATGCAACGTTTCTGTGGCATGTGCCTCCTGTGTCGGCCATTTTGCAGGTTTCTGTGAGAAATTGTGTTGAGTTTGAAGACTCTTCACAACGGTAAGATTTCCTAGTTTTCTGCAAGCTCGATAATTATCTTACGTTCAAAGTAATACCTGCTTTAGTTTCATAGATTTTTACGTTGGGGGATTATTTATTGAAAAGTTGATCCAAATTATTACGAATGCTTTCGTTGAAGAAAAGTTCGATAAAAGAAGCCCAGTGATCAAGGCACATGGTTTCCGGGTTAGTGTAGGGAATGAATATATGTACATTTGCACTGGTGTAAGATTTAAGTATGTGCACCGACTCATATCACATTCATATGTACTATAGTTGAAGTCTTCTTGCTTGTAATTCTGCAAAATCCGTTAAATATGTAACGCCAGATCAGATATGGCTCCTGCAACGGATTGAGTCATGCTCTCATGATTTTAGTTTTCACGTGCTTCGTCCAGAATTATCGCATTCTTTAAATTATAATATTTAGCGAATTTGTTTATTTGGTTACACCAAAGAGTTGTAATATGTAGTGGAGCACTACATATGGACTGGAAGATAGCATGGAGTATTTGCAGTATAATGGTTTATTCCATATTAGGACGTAGTGTCACGATATTTTTAGCGTAAAGTGCTGTGTCAAGTTTGGATCGTTGTCTCTTAGTGGAATGTTAAGTATGTGGGTGGGGTTACACATAGATTGTGACTGATAGAATTTTGCTGGTAGACATGCTTCTTCACAGTATTAAAAATAAAATATTTTAAACCTATAATTCTCCGTTTCTAGTTTATTTCACGGTTTTTGAAGGTATTTGTAAGGCTACAAAAATATGGTGGATTGCATTGATGTACTGTGACCTGAGTGCTATTTCAGGCATAACTTATACCAGTTAAAGACAAATCTTCCTTGCACACTGTAGTATTCTTATGTTGTCTGCCAGAAGAATTGAATGGGACATGAAAAACGAAATTCACCTGCCCACCCAATAATATACCCCCTGCAATTTTAAGCTCTTGTCACAATTTCTGTTTACTTAAAAGTAATAATGATCAGTGTCCTGTACATTAACGTTAAGTTGTTCACAGTATTTTATTATATCTACATACTTAATGTTGCCTTCATCAGTTTGGCAAAGTTTGTGTCTCAGATGTGACACTTTGATGTGAGGTGTTCATACAGAAGTATCCTGAAGGTGACTGAATGTGACCCACAGCATTGTTCCAGTAGTCCAGTACTTGACGGCACAAGTGGGCTACTGATGCATGTTAGAAATATTGTTTTTATCATTTGTACTGTGTTTGATGTCTTAAATATCTCAAGTATTTGAAAATTAATACAGTACAGGATATTTCTGTGCTTCTGTTACCTAACAGTAGTGTACTAAATTTTTATTGTTAAGTACAAAGATACTACAACTGTAGTTTGTGATGTATGTTTGCTTTTTTGCAACTTCTTATTTAGATACAAAGTTTGGGTTGGGTGTGTGATTACTTTGGATTGTGAACATGCTTTGTGGTGGTACATCAAAGAATTCATCCATTTTTAGAATTCTTGTATGCATGTTAATTCATTGTTGAGATGATCCCATCTTTGAGGTATTATTTATTTATATACTGCCTGCAGCGCCAGTTCTGTGATGGGGTGAATGTTAAGCTCACACTACAACCATTTTTACAGAAAATTATCACTTTTCATATTGCATTTGTGCTGAAATTTACAGTGTCTTACTACACGTACCATTTTATTGCATAGATAGTCACATTAAAATGTTTATGGACAGTACTGTGTTGGTGAGAAAAGGAATTACATTCTACCAAGATTTGTTAGGCTCCACTACTGCTTGATTCTTTATGATTTGTTGGAACTAAGGTACATGGTTTGTGCTGGAACTAGCATTGAGGCAGTGGATGCATTTTGTAAGATAAACTGAGCTGCTTTTATAAAGCACTGCATTGAATATAGTGGCAAGAAAGAATTCTGTGGTAATGCAGATTGCCCTATAATTATTCAAGAAGGAAAATTTATTGCCCATCAGCCACTCCAGTATAAAGTGAAGGATGGAAACATGGACACAGGAATGGCGCAAGAGCATCGCAGTTGAGAGTAGGGTTTATACGAACTTGGTGATGACAATAACAGAAAATATAGTGTGTGATTTTGAATGTAACATGGGTGTTACGCATGTGCAGTGACATCAAGAGGCCGTTCATGGTATGTCTTGGCATTTTTTGTCAAGGCATTAAAATCTACTGCACGGTATCTACACCCCATGTGGTAACCAGCTTAGCAGTGGCATTGGGCTTCATTCCACTGACTCCTGTGCTTCTGTCATGCATCTCTCATAACCACTGAAGAATGCTCCATGATGTTGAACACCCACTTGAACCAATGCCTGACAATGATGTGTTGAGTGTACAACATCAGCTTCAGGAATTGTTGCCATATATATATATATGCACTATTGCCAACTACACTAAAACAGTTGTCTGCTGTTCATGTTTTGTTTAGCTTTGAACTGCACCTTTACAGTGGTGTGCAGTTCTTCTGTGTTGTTGGATAATTTTTGCATATTCTGTCCTGGTCATTATGATAGACTGCATGTGTTGATTTAGTGAACACTGAAATGTTGTTTGAATTTAAATAAGGTATAGAAATATGTGGATTGGCGTTGAATTGGTGGACACCTTGTAGTAAAATAGTCTGACAGAAACACTAATACAATCCACACCAGTTACCCCCAACTTTATCACACATGCTGTATTCAGAATATAATATAAGAAATGTCCAGTCTCCTGCAAGCATAATGAGAAAATTTAGGTCCATATTTGGTTTTGAAGTGCATTATGTCACATGTTTCTTGCTCAGCAGTTTACACAGGATGTTACATTAATCCTAATCATTTTGTATGTCACCTTACAAGAACAGCTTTGAACTTGAAAGTAGTGGTGCAGAGGAAGTCAGGCCTTTAGATGTTATGACCAGTAAGTGATGTGTTTGGGTTAAAAATATATAGGGCTGAAGTGCAGATCATGTCTTGTATGTGCATGTGAGTTAATTCCAATATATCCTATTGAGCTCTGTTAGGCTTCTTATAGAGTTAACACTTTCAAAGAGATCCAGTTCCTGGAACAATGTGTCCTTTTTAAGTACAAGATTGGTAGTACTGAGTAAGACTAATATACCATTGTGAGAACCATTAGAATTGAATTCTACTGAACCTTACTTGGCAATTACCACATATTTGAAAATTTGAAATTTCATACACATTTGAAAAGAGAAAGTTTAGTGATTACCTGTAATTGTGTACTGCATATCCTTTTGCAGCTTTATGTTTTTATGCATTCCCTTCCTAGTGTCAGTAGCTGAGAAGTGTCATATTGATACAACTATTGAGAAGTGAAATTGTAAATGGCAGTTATTCAGTATAAGGAGAACATAGACAGTACTGTAACCTACCATTTTATTATTTCAATTACACTAAGGGGTCTGAGGACTGAAGTATTAATGTGGTGGAGAATAATTACTATTTTGTGTCCCAGTTATTTATGTTGCTGTCTCCAGATTATATATTTAAATGTAGTTAATAATTTTACTGAAGGCTTTTCCAAGCAGTCTCTGCAGCTGAAAGATCAGAAACATGTTTTTGTGTTCTCTTCTGATTCCATGGGTCAAACATGAAAATCGGCCACACCTCATATGTGACTAGAGAATGTTTGTAAGTTCGTAGACAGACTGATATGCAGGAAATGGGCCTCCAGCTGCAATAGCTTTTCCACTGCATGTTACATATCTCACCATGATAACCGTGTGAAACGTACCCGTATAAACACAATGTTGAAAAATTTGTTTTTAATTACAGGTTACGTGTACATGAATGGGGACATTGGGAAGCTCCCTTCAGGGGCGGTATACCCAACCGTCCCTGATCCCCTGGTCACCACAGCTTCCACAAGCACTGATTACAGGTAATGCATTATTGTTTTCTACAGAAAACATTGTGATTTTTCTGTTCTGTAAGTACAGAGTTGCAGAAAGATTATTATATTGTCGGTGTCACAGTAAACAGTGTTGTATTTTTCATTCTTATTGGAGAAAATTGTACTGTAATTCCTCATTAAATGAACACAGTTGGTTCCAAAGTTTCTGTTTCTAGGCAAAAACTTTTAAGAGTAACCAGAAGTCCCATTAAAGCTTAAGTAAAAAATCTGGATTCTTTCACCATGCTCAAAGCTTGATATCAGCTGGTTTGGTTCAGGCACTTTTTGATACATTTCATTAGTTTTGCTTCATACATTATGGAGTATATTTTACAGTAAGGGGTATTTACTAATACTTTTTGTTGCACAAGCTATTCAGATTGTTATGGAACAGTGTGGAGGAAGTGGAGAAGTAAAATTGGATGAAATGACCACCAAGAAGTAGCATGAGATGGTTATTAGGTGGGGTCTGGTGCTTTAATTTCTTCTCTAGATAAAAATGTTGCATCCGCTCCCAAAGTAGGCACTGTCATCAACACTAAAAATTTACTTCAGTGAATATCTTCGTACTTTGTTGTCATAATGTCAGGAAACTTTGTAGCAACTGTTACCATAAGCACTTGCCCTTTTGCCTGATGTGTGAAGTTTATGCAGGTTATCACAAGTCTTGGATCTGTCTAACCAGCCATTTTGTTCCTTAGAGTCCAGATCGCTTACATTTGCTAGGCCTCTTTCGTGAGCTTGCAGCTTCACATCTTCAAACAACATACCTTGGATGATATGAAAGCTCCATTTCATGTTCCTGGTGGCTGTAGATACAGTGGGCCAGCAGCCTCTCTCATTTTTGCATAATGCTTCTGGTTGGGTTATATGCTCCAACTTATTATCACCAACACAGTTTTCAGCAGCTTTTAATTTCTAGTTCAGAAGGAAATGGACTTCACAGTTTAAGATAAATTCATGGCTCTTAGCCATATCCCTATTGCGTTCACCATGTGCAATTTGCCCTGTAATGTAAGGTTTCATAGCTATGTGTAATGATGTTCTCACTCTTAGCTTTATCACACCAAATCACTTGCACAGCATTTTGGACCCATGTTTTACAAAGTGATTTGAATGAGTGCAGATGAAAGGTATCAGAGAAGGATAAGTTGGGGGTGCACAAACACTACAGATACAAGACTCACATTGCTGCACTAAAGATCGTATAAGAAAGAGTGAGAGGTTACAAGAGAATCATGATACAGAATGCTTGGGAGCTTGTATTAGTAGTGTATCTAATAAAAATAATTGTTTATGTGTTGCTGGTTTTATGTATTACTTGTATGTGCTCATTTAATAAGGGATGAGTGTATTGCTGGCGACCCAGATTCCATGTCGACTGTTGTATTGTGTGACACAGAATGTGGTAAATAATTTGGAATTGATACAGACATAGCAGGAGGTTATTTTATTGCCAACATTTCAGGCTGATGTGAATCACACACCATCAACAGTTTTCCATCGTGTGGAAAGGTTGGAATCGGTCAGGTGGATTAAAAATTGTGTGGTTGAACCCTGTGTAGACTTTTACAGTGATGCCATAAGTTAGCCCACATGTATTTGTAATTACATAATTAAACTGCCTGAGAAAAGCAGAATCTTCTAACATACACGTGTGAAAAACTACTCTGCAAAAACACAAGCAATCTGTTAGTAGCACATGACACACATGAAGTAGTTGTGTTCATCGTCCCTCTTGAAACAGAGATCAGGCAAACAGATTTCTTTCCAAGGTTGTTGAAATTGCTAATTCCATAATTTCTTATGAATGCATGTTTTGTACTTAGATATTAGATGGGACATAAAGCAAGTGGATCTTCAAGAAATAAGATGGAAGGGTGTGGACTGGATTGATCTGGCTCAGGATAGGGACAGGTGGTGTGCTGTCGTGATCATAGTAATAACCTTCGTGTTTCATAGAATGTGGGGGATTTTTTAATGAGGTGAGGAATGATTAACTTTTCAAGAAGGACTGTGCTGCATGTAGTTATTTAGCATATGTCACATCTTCTGTGGGGTAATCATATGTGCATTGGGCATTGTACACATGTTGCAGCCACATGTCATGATAAATACCTGATTATATAAATGACAACTCAGGACAGAAAATTTGTCCCTTGCACACCTATTAGTCTCAAGTCAGCTTTTTTTTCAAATAATAGTATAGTATTTATTTTCAACTGTTTGTTCTGCTGCACAGTCAGTGACAGAAAATTTGCTGGCTTTATTGAAGTAGAGGTCAGTAGTGAAATTGAGATGTTAATGTCTATTCAGGAATTCTGTTGAAACTGATTTTGTTTTGTAATAAGTGATAGCATTAATTAAATACTGGAAAATTGTTTATGTCAGGGGCTGTGTGAAAGTTATGTGAAATCTCCGTGGCTGTGTGAGGAGTGCTGCAGATGTGGATTAAAAAAAATTAACTTTTATTTTGGAACAGTAATGCCAAAAGTGGTACGTGTGTGTGCGTGTGTAGGTATTTCAAGGAAACTTCACATAGGCATTTTGTTTTTCCAGCTCACTGAATGGCATAACAGACTCGCTGGAGACCTACGCCCAAACCAGCATTCCGCCAGGGGGATCGCCCACTGACCCGAATCCTTCTGGACCGGGTGGTGGCATCCCCCTGGACCAGTTAAAGCAGATGCTTTCTTCTCAGCTTGAATATTACTTCTCAAGGTATGTTAGTTATTTCATATAAACTGTTTTTGTTTCTTGGAGGAGCACTGGGTATATCATTTGCTGCCTTGTTATACTTGACCATTGATAAAGGTTTTGGAGCTTTAGGATGCCCTCTCATAGTGGTATTTGCAGTAGTGGACATAAATAATAATTTATTCTGAAAGACACACAGGTTGTGCCCAGAAATTGTATAGAAGGTATTGGTGAGGGTGACATAAATGGTACGGAAGGCTGTGAAGCTCTCGCATACAAAATTAATTTAACAAAACCATGTACCAAGACAAGCATGGGAATACTGCCCTAGATAAATGTCAATATGAATACCAGGAAAGAGGCAGTCAACAAATTTTTGAGCCATTCTAAATTTAGGCCAGGTGCTTGGTCTGTTCTGTAATAATTGTAATATTTCGTTATGAATGCTGCTTTCTTATGCTACTTGCAAGGCTGTTTTGCGTTAAAATATACGGAGTACTTAGGAACTTGAATAAATCATCGGTGTTGTGAGAAAGATTAGATATGGGTGATTTGGAATGTACTTACAGATTCAGGTGCTGATAGTGAAAGCTATCAGAATGATAATACACAAACTGACACTTTGGTACCACATGTCTTGGGCATGGTCAGATGGACAGAGCTTCTTTGTTTTTATGAGGTCTCGCCAGAATATCATGTTTACCTGAATATATGACAAGAATTTTACCCCAAATTTATCTGAAAAGTGTGAGTGCCCCTTATTATGCACATAGTTATACACATTCTGTGAATAGGAAGTATGTGTTTATCATGGCTAGGTGAATGAAAAAACTGCTGCTATAGTAATTGTACATTATTTGATAGTTCTGATTGTGTGCTGTATGCCTGTATGAGCTGAAGATGCTCTCTAGAAGTATATGACAAAGAGGACTGTTACACACATGAAAGTGTCAGCAATAATGTCATATTTAGGTACTGTGATAGACTGGCTGTAGGCTGCAGTGTAGCTTAAGGGTTACCATGCTGCACTACCTCTGATGTTATCAACTTCAGTAGTGGCAACAGCAGTGTTACAGGATCTTCACCATTCAGCACTCATTCCTGTGTTCTTTATTTCAGAGAGAATCTGGCTAATGATGCCTACTTGCTGTCTCAAATGGATAATGACCAGTATGTTCCCATCTGGACTGTTGCAAATTTTAATCAAGTGAAGAAACTGACGAAAGATATCAGATTAATTACGGAAGTATTAAGAGGTACGCTACTAACTCTTGTGTCTGATTAGGATATAGGTAACTGCAGTTGGTATGTATGTGCATGCACGTTTGTCAGTGTAAATGTTGTGTTGCATGTTGAGGAATTCATGACTTATTTTAAGGGAGTGTTCTGAATTTTCCTTGCTCCTTTTAGCTCTTGCATCACACATGTATGGTGTGTGGAGATTGTGGCCACTTTACCTCCTCCTCCTCTTCCACTTCTTCTTCCTCTTTCTTCATCTTCTTCTTCTTCTTCCACCACCACCACCTCCTCCTCCTCCATTTTTTATGGCTGTGCAGTCTGTTGCTGACCTTTGTCTCCTTAATGGACTTCTCCCAGTGAGCCTGTTTTTGACCTCTTTCCAATTCTTATTTTGCATTTATTATAGTTATTATTATACAATATGTATGTCTCCTGTCACAGGCATTTCTTCCTGGTACTTCTCTTGAACCGGCGGTGATCCCCACCGCTCAGGCTTCAAGCTTCACATTGCAGTACTTTCCGTATTATGTGTGATGTTCCAA
>Ga0123354_10019387_pt1 | contig 10684 bp, 8 predicted proteins | sample TergutLab28metaG_2_FD_97872 | JGI IMG/M metagenome (GOLD analysis project Ga0123354, IMG submission 97872) | Labiotermes labralis P4 segment gut microbial communities from Petit-Saut dam, French Guiana - Lab288 P4 | ecosystem: Host-associated > Arthropoda: Insects > Digestive system > Gut ...
CAAAGTGACAAAAGTCTCGGACTTCACTCACAAAAAAACCGAACTGTAAAACTCATACAACTTGACAGTTGATGGATGTTCTGTCCAGGCTCAAGCTTTTGAATACCTAAACGGCCCTCACAGCCCCTGCTATGTTCCCTGCTAGGTCATTTACAGCCAAAGGAATTTGTGTCCATGAGCCCGTTCAGGGTTTTAACCTGAATCTCCGGTCCATATCAGGAGTTGAACCTGAAATGCCGGTAACACTAGTCAACAGAATTATGAATGTTCTTTATGTGTATATACGCGCGTTTCACTATCAGATTTTCACGACTAAGTAAATTTTCCTCATGCATTAACGAAAGTGATCCCCTGTTGTAGGTTTCAAAATATTCGATCGTCTGATATTAACACTAAAAATTTGTAACAGCATTTCCGTGCGGTTACTACAAACTAAACTGAATATACACATAAGCTTAAATATCAACAAGAAGCTTTTATTATCCTTATTCTTTCAGACCCTGCGTATATACAGTATAGTCATTGGATTTCCGACAACGGGGGTTCCATCCATTCTTTCCCCATCCTTTTTTTTTTCCAACACCCGAGTTCAGATTCAGCCTCTGTCTTTGAAAGGTAAAAGATAAAGTTCTCCTCAAGCACATCGCGAAAATATATGGAGGAGTGGAATTATGGTTCCGTGCATTCTTAATTTCGGCACTAAATGAAGGTGAGTGATCTGTTTCAGGCCCTGGTTGCTTTAAAGCAGCCAGGGCCTGAAACAGATCACTCTTCAGCAGCCACCGAACAGGAGGCCAGGGTGGGTTCCAGAGCCGTACTGGGTGCTCAGAAGAAAAGGAAACTCTCTCGAACCTGCCAGCAACACAATCACGATTCCTCGGAGGTCCAACCAACAGCCCATAGCAGTGTTTCACAAACTTTTTTGCTCGCGGGCCCCCTTTCGCTTCGAAAAATAACCACGGATGCTTACATCTCTGCTCCCGTAAATATAGAGTGCCCGGACGTTAGGTATCCAAAATTAAAAATGGCCTATCTCGGAACTGTTTTTAAAATTACTACAAATATATACCAGTAGCATAAGTAACAATGCATTGTGTGAATCGACATTAATTTAAATAACCGTCTCTCGCTTCGTGGGTACAGGATTTCTTAACCAGTCATAGCTAGTTATACGAAATATACACACCACCAATTTAAAAAGTTCCTCGATTATTTGTTACAAAACATTATTCCTCAAACTGAAAAAAGTAAGTGAACTTCAAATTAGCCATTACATAAACGTATCCATGGATCCCACGGAAACTGGTCGCGGATCCCTTGGGATCCGCAAAGCACACTATAGGAGCCACTGGGATATAGTCATTACACCTACTGAACTAAATCGGGTCTTTGCTCCTTCTGTCATTACACCTCACAATGTACATACAACAGAAAACGTAACACGTCAATAAGTAAAGAGCAAAATCAACATATAACAAGAAGGCATTCAAAACAGTAAGCCTGCTACGGGAAATAGAGAACAGGGACACATACAATTAACATTTATTGTGAACATCAGATAAATACAAACCTACACAAGTGGCAAAATGAAGAGCTTCTGAATATGACGGAAACTGGTTACTGTAATGACCTCTGATCTTTAAGCGGTTAAAGTGAACTTTAATTTTATCAACCTTATCGATGTCTAAGTCCTCAATGCAGTCTCCTCCTCTTGTATTGTGCCTAAAATTTTGCACGCAATATTTATATTATCACATGCATGCTACAAATTGCATCTATCTATTTCACCTGTTGCCAACACCCAACCACATTCGAAGCTGGGAGCAAACTACAAAGTTTGTCGTAGCACAGTTTGTCATAGCACATTTCGTCATAGCACAGTTTTCTCCACCTCCTGTTATTTCTTCCCTCACACGTTCAAATTTCTTCCTCAGAGCCCCTTTTCTCACACCAGAAACAAACTTCGCATCCACAAGGAAAAAACAGGTACAGCTGTAGTAAAAGATATTCAGCAAAAAATTCACACAATAAGATATGAATCATACAGAAGTCTTAGGAAACTCCTAAGTATTTCGGCATCGAGGTGCCATCCTCAGGAAGCTGCATATAACAAAGTTTATAAGCACCAACGCAACCATCTCGGTAGTGAAATGCACAGTGTTAGGATATTTCAAATATTAAAATTAAAAATTACCACACAATTAGTGGCGGTGATTATACTCCTTCGTGTTCGTAACTCCCTGACGGCACCTCGCTGCCGAAACATGTAGGAGTTTTGTATGATTTTTATCTTATTGTGTGCGCTTGCTGGTGAATATGACTGAACGTAAGAATAATGCACAGAATGTATAGTATCAAATAGGCAAAACTGTAGGTCAAAAAAAAATAATCGTGATGTGTTAGAGACAATGAGAGAAAGCGAGAATAATGTGAACTAAAGTTTATAACCCATTCGCCCAATTAATCCACCGTTAATTTCTTCGTAAATGCCATGCAGAGATTTTGCTTGAAAAAACGCAAATATTTGGAATTTGTCAAAGAAAAATGTATTATTCTTCAATAAGTTTATATTTTGCTCCTCCATCCATAATCGAGGATACGAGTATATTATAAATAAGCACTCTACATATTACTTTCAAATAAATGGTATATAACCATTGTCCTGGGGCTCTCTCTATTGGCACCTTTCAAAGAAAATTTTCCGTCGTGCCTTGTGTCTGTCTGTGACGTAATAACGCAGGCTCTCTCTCTCTCTCTCTCTCTCTCTCTCTCAGTACGGGTATCATATTACATTTTATACTGGGAACATTTATTAAAGTAAACGTTGAAAATTATGTCTTAACTAATGTCGGCTGGATGCCAAACTGCGCTGGAAGGCACATGTCAAGAAAAAACGCGAAGAGCGTGGACTAAAGTACAAGGAAATGTATTGGCTCATGGGAAGAAGATCGAACCTGTCGATACACAATAAGCTGATGCTGTACAAACAAATATTGAAGCAAATTTTAGGCTCTTGTGACCGTGCAGCATGAACGTGGGGTGAAGACAGAGAAACCAAAGAGATGCAACTAATCAGATGTGTATTATCAAACTTCTATCCCAACATGATTCGGGCATAATGATGCCCGAATCATGTTGAGATAGAAGAGTGATAATAAACGTCTGATTAGTTTCATCTCTTTGGTTTCTCTGTCTTCACCTTAACTATTGAAGCCTGTGTGGACTTACGGCAAACAGCTGTGGGGATGCACGAAACAGGGCAACATTGGTATCTTTCAATGATTTCAAAAGAAGGTTCTCAGGAATATCGTTGATGCACCTCGGAATATCAGAAACGCCGACCTCCATAGGGAACTACAAATGGAGATGTTAACGAATGAAATTAGAAAGTTCGCTAAGAAGCATGAAGAATAGCTACTCGACCACGGCAAAGTCGAAGCGATCCAGGCGAACCAGATGTTCGACAACATTGAACAGGCGCGAAGGGTTAAAAAAAAATCTTCTGAGCTGGTGTGGTGATCATTAAAAGCAGAGCACAGTGAAGTGCACCATAAACACTATTAGTGTGTGATAAAAACAGACACAGTGTTAGTGCACTAATCACCGCCAACAAAGGAAAAGCCCATGCGTAAGCAAAACAAAATTAAACAGGTAGAACCGCTGGGCGACACCAGAAGTTAATATTCATTTAGCAGTTTAAGTTACAGCAAAATAGCTGGTTAGTCTTAGGACCTGGTGTTATTTTAATTAAGTGCCGATACGCCGGTTAATAATTAAAAAAAAAACTAATGTCGGTCAGCCAGATCGAAAGAGCTGCTCAGAAGATATTTTTAATATTCATCCTGTTTAGTATTGGCTATATGTGATAAAAAAAAATTATACACCTTGTAGGTTTTGAGTGCTTCATGCGGCATCCTTACTTTGGGGAAGTGCCGGTGAACTTTGCGCGACGTTATGAAGTCACCAGCGCGCAAGTGCGCAACTTGCCGTTACTTTGTTTGACATTTTATGTGGCAATAAAAGTGGTCTTCGTGCATGGATGTTACTTGACGGATCTACACAAGGGAGGATCACAACTGGCCTCAATTTTCGTCGTATGCATTATTTAGGTACAAACTGTAATCAATATTGTACGGGGAAGGGGGTTAGTCTTGTAATGAAAATTTGGAAAGTAAATTGATACAGTATGTTCTGGAAAACCTTTATTATTGGGCCGCAACATGACCTCAGAACCGAGCACGTGTGCTCAAGCGGTAAATTTCTGGCTTACATTCTTAAGTGCCGGGTGCGAATCCTGACCGGGACACCGACTATTCTAAAGCACATCGTGGTTTTCCTTGGCACCGTGGAGCTAATTCCGCTGTTACACCTCAACAACTCCAAGGTCGCTTCCTCCCACGTGCTGTCCCTTTCACTCTTCCTTATCAACCGGTCACTCAATATCACGTACTTTCAGTCACTAACTGCACCGTAGGCCGTCCAAGTGGCCGCGCGGTCTAAGGCGTAGATTACGGCCGCTCGCCTGCTGAGATTGTGGTTTCGAATCCCAACGGGGTCATGGATGTCGTGGGTTTTGTGTGTTGTCAGGTAGAGGTCTCTGCCTCGGGCTGATCGCCCACCTACAGAAGCCCTACCGATTGTGGAGGGTCGTTGAATGTGATCTAGAAACCTCGTGCATGAGGAGGCCATGGCCCACTGGGGCTGTTGCGACAAACAAAAAAAAAACTGGACCGTAAGCCGGTCCCAGTGGCCGCGCGGTCTAAGGCACAGTCTGCGTCTCTCGCCTGCTGAGACTGTGGGTTCGAATCCCGCCGGGGGGGATGGATGTTTGCCTGTTGTGACTGTTGTGTTCTGTCAGGTAGAGGTCTTTACGACGAGATGATCACCCGTCTGGAGGAGTCCTACCGAATGTGGTGCGTCGCTGAGTGTGATCAAGAAACTTCAAGAATGAGGAGGCCATGGCCCGCGTTGGACCGCAGCGCCACAGACAAAAACCTGCACCGCAAAATAAAAAAAATATATATATATAAAATTATTACTAGCTGAAATAGTGCTCAGTTGCAGCCTGTAGTTAAGGGTGCAGAACACAACAAGAAAAATCACTTTGATAGTAGATAAGTAAATGGAGATGCACCGTGTAATCGTACTTCTGTGTGAATGTATGTGACGAGAAGAGTGGAAATCAAGTTTGTTTCTCGGTCCTTAACCTTGAATTAGAAAGCTTCCTGTCGACGATGATTTATTAAGCTTAATGCCAATGCTTACTGGTCAAAAGATAAAATCATTTTGCATGTTAACCAGGGGATACAGAAGATTTCGAAGTAAAAAGGAACAGAATGAGCTGCAGCAGCAGACCGAGAGAGACAGTAAGCTCCGTGTGAACCCTCTGCACCTACCGGAGGAACAGACTAAGTGAAACGAAGTGAAGTGTTACCAGCGGTGTTGCTGAGGATTCAGTCCATCTGGGATATCAAGAAGTGCTGTTGGGTGAGTGCTATCAGACGTTTCGAAGACCATTTTGCCTTCATCTTCAAGAGTCAAGCAGTCCAAGAAAGAAATTTGAAATTCCTGAGCCCTGAAGATGTAGGCATTACGATCCTTCAAATCTTCGTGAACCACTCATACGACACAGCTTCGCAAACCGGAAGGACCGAAACCTCAGTTTCGATACATAGGCACAGGTAAAGTTAAAGGTAAAGGTATAGGAAAAATGCAGTTGTCTGTGTGAGCGCCACACATGCCTGCAGAAGAGTGGAGATATAGATCCGCTCACTCTTAAAGTCGGCTCTACTTGAAAGTTCGGGCTTCATTCGCTTTACTCGCAAGAAAAAGGGCCCCCAGTACCCGTTTCATGACAAGGGCATGCAGAACCCACAGGCGGTCTTAGTGTTTTAGAAATCGGGTACATCTCTTGTAACCGCCAGAAATCGAATCACGATTTCTTGGTCGTCGAGCCAGGAGCCTAATCACTGTACCAGCTGAGCTATCCCGGCTCCTTCAAGCGACAGGATGATAACCAAATATATCTTAGGGTAATAACTAATGCTGTTGCTTGGATAAGTTAGACGCAGCTTACGATCCATCAGCGTGATCTTGTCAAACTGCGGGTTCACATGACGGCGTGGAATCTATTCTCTAGCCTGACTTCCAGCTTCTCAATGACTCTGCACCACAGAGCTGGTTATAAAAATGTGAACCTGTCCTGACCTACTGAATTATTTCGGAAAATTTGAATACCAGTAAAACGTACTGCCTTGCTCAATCGTGAAAACAAAATGAATAAATACGAAAATTTGGCAATTTAATTTCATATAAATGTACAGTCTCGATATTCGTGAAAAGCGACGTTCGTGTTTCTGACCTTTCGTGATCAGCCATTTATCAGCACTGTTTCGACATTTCGTGACTGGCAGACGAAGCTAAATGAGACCACGTGGTTGACGACTCGACTTCATTATTCTTCTGTCGCTCAGATACAATCAGCTCGGTCAATGTCTTTCTTTCAATAAGGGAGACTAATTGCGCTCGTGCTCTGTGGAATTATACACGTCTTCAGCCATTAACGTATATTGTGCTTCGAGGATGTGTCTGCGTTTGAATAAAAATACAATTTCATGCTTTTTGCACTTTTTCGGTTTATTTTATAGTTTTATTGCTAGTATTTTGTATGTACTTGGAATCAAATAGGAGTTTTACGGTGAAAATACTTTAAGATGTTCTTAACACTTTTAATGATCCCAGTCACCTACGAACATTACTACATTATTGTGCATAGCCTACGACATTATGCTGATATCACAGGTCTTTTTATATCGATGAAATATTCGTATTTCAGTCAGAGGGAGAATAAATATTGAGATTTCTCCAGAAGGTGGATCACCACCTGCTAAAAAAAAACCTGCACTATCGGCGTCGTCTGCACTGTACTACGTTACACCACCTGCAAGTAACACAAGACTAACTATAGCAGTGACCGGTAGGTCAACTGGTTTTGTAAAGCGGAAAATCCCTCTCTGACGGTTAAAAACGCTCCCACCCAAAACTCTTCAGTGTCGTTAACCAGAAAGTATGGAAAAAGATCGAAGGCGACCTAAAATTACCCCCCTCAAAACCGAGACAGAGACAGTGGCGCCGGCTTAGCGGGGGGCTAGGCACTGCGAAGTCCACGCTTCCGTGAGATGGTTTATACGGCTATGCACATATCAACAGTTCGAACAAAGTAACCACTGGAGAATATTAGGATATTACATCTTCCTTGATGTAATGCGCAATCCTTTCATGTTGAAAGTAAGTCTACCATGTTTATTCTGTTATTTTACACAGTGACGTTTCTTGAGGTGTGACTTAATGTAGTTTTGTACATAAACATAGACATTTCGGAGGAAAATGATGTCTCCACCTTGCATTTTGAAGGCCGAATCAGCAGGTTCCCCTGAAACGTCCATAATTATATACCAGTCCAAGATATTACAATCCAGCAGTTCGTTATTCTGTATCCAGTACTTCAGAACCTCAAGCCACACACAGTGTTATGTAACAACCTTACCGATTAAGACACAAAGTTTATATTTTTAGGTACCAAACACAAGTAGTGCATGAACTTCACTGTGGAGGGAGGTGATCCACTTTGGCAAAACATTTATTTTACCTAAACATCTAATTTGCAGAAGTAATTATGTTGAGCACAGAAACCAACGGTTTCTCAGCTAGTCAAGAAATTCTCCACCTTTTATTAAACACATCATTTCGTTAGCCTGTTCAAAGGAGGCTACAATCGAAGGTCAATATCCTGTGCCAGAAGAAGCCACCGCGCACCCTCATTCTGGCCCTACTGTTTCCTCAAGACAGATCTTCTACAATTAACGTCCCTAAGAGATGAAGTGACGGTCCCAGTGGCTGCGCGGTCTAAGGCGTAGGTCTGCGGCCGCTCGCCTGCTGAGACTGTGGGTTCGAATCCCACCGGGGGTACGGACGTTTGTCTAATGTGAGTGTTGTGTGTTTTCAGGAAGAGGTCTCTGCGACGTGCTAATCACTCGTCCAGAGGAGTCATACCGACTGTGATGCGTCGTTGTGTGTGATCTAGAAACCTCATGAATGACGAGGCCCTGGCCCAATAGAGCAGTTGCGCCAAATAAAAAAAAAATGCGAGGATCTTTCAACGAATTTAACAGTCATAGGTCCGTGCATCGCTAAGGTATTCGCAGAGTACAACCAAGAAGATGCAACATTTCACAATTTATTTATTTCTGTAAGACGCTCTACATGTTTCGGACGGTTTTTCTTTCCGTCATCAGGAGCTCAAAACTGCACATACAGCTTCAGTTATTTGTCAAACCAATACTGCTGCCTGCTGCTAGCCTGGCCGGGAGTTCCATCAAAGGGAAGATCGAGTCACATCTTGCCAAGACATTATCGCGATGGCCGATAGAAACAAAATTTTTTAACAAAATTATTATGGAAGATGAGACCTGCTGTTTTGCCTGTGACCCCGAAACAAAGCGACAGAGTTCTGAATGGAGACATCCCCTTGGCCGAAGAAACTGAAATTCAAAGTTCTCGCATTAAGACCATATTGATAATTTTTTTTCGACTCTCGAGGCGCAGTGCATAAAGAATTCATCCTAGAGGGAAAAACAGTAAATGCAGAATTTTATGAAGGCGTAACGGATCGACTCCTGAAGCGCATTGACGGGTTCGTCCAGCTGCGTTCTGGTGTCGAGATTTTTGTTGTTGCACGATAATGCGTCCGCCCGCCCACAAAACTGCAAGTGTTTGTCAATTTTTGACCCCAAAAAAATTTACATCCCTTTATCACCCCCCCCCCAACCCCCCGTACGCTCCAGATTTATCTCCACCAGATTTTTTTCTGTTCCCCAAGTTGAAAATATTGTTAAAAGGACTCCATTTTGCGGATGTTGCTGAGATCCAAGAAGCCGTAACTGATGAATTAAAGAAGGTCCAAAAAGAGGAATTTTCGGCAGCTTTTCAGAAACTGAACGACCGCGCTAAAGCCTATATATATGCCAATGGAGCTTATTTTGAATAAAAGAAGGCGTCTTCCTCTTGTGTCTTCGATTTTTAAAAAATCAGTCCTAAAACCTTTGGGCCGCTCTGTGTAAGATATTAGCATGCTACTTTATTAAGGCCCACTCCTGCATTCCCATTCTATCTAAAGTAAGCTCTACTAAGTTGCCTCTTTTCTTCACGTTCGCCGACTATAATTGGGTATACATTTTTGTTTTTTCAGCAAGGACGAAATAAATTTGACCAATCACATATAAAAGCCTTCGTAATTTGGGAAAAGACACGCGTAGCGGTACAGACACGCCCCCTTCATTGTGTGTTCACTTTGTGCATATCGTGCAAATTACCCTTGGAAATGACTGTCACTTCATGCAGCATCAAATACACTTGCGCAGGTTTATTCACAGTAAGTCACAGAAGAAATAATAAGACGTTGAATATAGGTCCTTTTTGCAGAAATATGCTCGTCACAAGGTCACCTGAGTGCCCTAAGCTCTGTGAAAATCACTTACCCTAAGTGAATGATCAATTCTGAGACAGAAGCAGCCACCCCCCCTCCACCCGCATCGGAACAAAGACAAGTTCTGGGGGAAGCAAATCCTACTGGAGCGTTAAGAACCAAACCCCAAGTGAGATTCGATCTAGCAGCATGACTGATAACGCTGAAGCTAGTCAGACGCTTTACCTGCAGTGTATTACGGTGACGCACATGTGATGCGATCCATGTCAGTCGGAAAGTAACATCACTGTGTGTGCCTCGCACGAGATGTATGGCTTCGAAGCAATAACCTTCTCTTCTGACAGTGGGATGTAAGATCAACCAACGCAAGAAAGCTTTCCACCATCACTTTGGAGTTAACGTCAAAAATGTTTACTCCTTCTGCAATATAACTCACGCATAATCACGGAGAGATAAGCGCAACATGTCGTCTCAGTATCAGCAGTTCAAGGCTAAAACGTCTAAAGGCGTGGATGTACACTTTTCCTAAGAGAATTTATTTTCAGGCGAAGTTAAGAATTAAATGATTCATGCAAAACAAACCAGTGAACATTTTACTGTTTTTATTTTGTGACACCTTTGGATGCTAAGTTTCAGTTCAGGCTCATGCCCTTATCCTTTGTTCAAATCCGGCCTGACACATGGCAACCATGCAGAGAAATTTTGAGATGCTTGAGTTGCCGTTGAAGACATGTGAATTATTTGAAGGCCACTTTCTGAAATTCCAGATAAAACATTAAAGTTTTTACATTAAATTCCACTGTATATGTCAATTTTGGTTGTGAGTAATAACTTAAACACGTGTAATGGAACCGTCCCAGGAAGAGGTGGAGAAAGCTATTTGTAACCTCAAAATACATAAGGCACCCGGAGAGGACGACATTATGGCGGAGCTTATTAAAAACGTAAGCCAAGAATTACAAAAGAAGTTCCATGCAAGATACGTAGGATATGGAGAGACGAAGAGATGCCAGATGATTGGAAAGTAGGATTGATCGTCCCCTTATTTAAGAAAGGAAACAAAATGTCGCATATAAGACACTATCAAGTACCGTACTGGAACGGTTGAAAGAATACTCGGAAGAAATTTTGGGAGAGTACCAATGCGGCTTGAGACCACAAAGAAGAACAACGGACCAAATATTTGTAGTAAGGCAAATA
>Ga0123354_10019389_pt1 | contig 10683 bp, 2 predicted proteins | sample TergutLab28metaG_2_FD_97872 | JGI IMG/M metagenome (GOLD analysis project Ga0123354, IMG submission 97872) | Labiotermes labralis P4 segment gut microbial communities from Petit-Saut dam, French Guiana - Lab288 P4 | ecosystem: Host-associated > Arthropoda: Insects > Digestive system > Gut ...
CTACGCGACGCCAAAGTTTCCCAGTTCGGACTGTTCTTATGATGTGCAAATTTGGCCGCTTTCTTTTGCACCCTGTCTAACGCACTTATTTGTCCCTCCCTGTACGGATCCCAGCACGCGGCCTCATATTCAAGAATAGGACGTACAAAATTAATGCCAACAGCACATGGTGTTCCCAGGCGGTCACCAATCCAAGTTCTAACGATGCCCAACGTTGTTTAACTGCGAAGATCGGAGGAGAACCGGTGGTTTCAACGTGGTATGGCCGTTGACACGTGGTATGGCCGTGTGAGGAATGTTTCGAACGAAAGTTTCATAGAATATGAAAACATATGTTCAGTAATTTTTTTTTCTGAAAATCGTTCCTGTATGAGATAATGTAAAAAAGCACAGAATGCTCTATTTTGTTTTCACCGCAACAATGGTTCCATGAACGCGCCACAATGCTGCAGTAAACGTACATTGTATATATATAGTTATATCAAAAGCCTCAAGACTTAAGGCAACGATTGATGGACGTAAATCGTGTACTGCATTTCTCTCGAACACTTTTTCCTAAAACATTTTTAGATCCAGCGAGTAAATATTTAGCTTTAAGCTCAAGGTATATTTGCAACGGTCTGTAAGTCCTCAGGAGATGTGTCATTTATACTTGTCTGATTTTAATCAAACACGATGTTAGTCGACAAATTGCAGGCTCAGCTTCCAAAATCTATCTTCTTTCAGTCTCTTTGCGGTTGTTTCTTATCTACAGATGTACGGATGGATCAGTGGCGTACCGAAGGGGGGAGAAGTTGGGATGTTAAACCCCCTCCAAAATTCCGAAGGCCCCCAAAAATCATGCCAAACTCAACCCTACTGTGAAAACTGTTAAAAATTGCTGAATTTAGAACGTCAACACTCCAAGATGTTCGGAAAAAGGGCAATAAAATTTTAAAACTACCTAGGTTCGCAATTGTTTTACATTAGCAATGACAAATAAATTACTTGTCATCATAAATAGTCTTAAAGTACCAAAAATTAAGAAACTTTTACTATATAAAATGAAATTTCTTGTACCAAATCACAGCTGCCTGCAGAACCCTTGACTAGGGAGTAGGGGGCTACCGCCCCCAGATCCCCGTTCTCTGTCCTCTGTCCTCAACAGAATTTTTTGAACCCCCCCCCCTTGAACAAAATTCCTGGGTACGCCACTGGGATGGATGGTAAGAACTTAATTGGCTCCCGCAGGCGCAGAAACACATCAAAATTTTTAGAATAAAATAATGGACCCCGAATGAGACCCATATTTTATATCCCATTGCGACGATCCATTTATTACCTAGAGTATGTGGCTTCTGATATGGATGAAAAATATATATTACAGAGATTTGTCTTATGGGACGTGCCTCTATGCAGTTTGATGGATAAGTGCCAAGGGTTAGAAGGAAAGAGTTGCTTCATGTCTTGAGGTCGATGAAAATGGAACTTCTAGCATAAATGTATCTGTGAACTTCAAGGTGAATACGGGTGCAATACTTTACACCGAAACGTCAGTACTCATGTACCAGACTACAAAACAGTACTTCCCACGTGACAGTGGGCTTCAGTCTCATCGCCGTGAGAATCCCATACAAGATATTACGTTTCTGTGGCTTTGCATGTTTATAGATATTGTGTTGTGCCAGTAGTGATGCCTTACAGTGTGGTAGGTGAGCACCCAAAATATGAATATGTACGACACTTTCTGCCTGTGCGAAACTTAATCGAAGTGCGAAGAGTAGTTTCGGAGATAGAAAGTGCAGACTGACGGACATGATCTCGGCACTTGCGTCACAGTTGTCCATTAGGAAAACAGCGTGCAAAAATGTGACACTGGGAGCAAAGCCGAAAAGCATTATTTTATGCCATATTTAACCACATAAAGTACTATTTACAATTTTTAAAGCTCATTGTTCCATGCATCGTAATTCAATGTTAATAAAAATCCAACCAGATGCAACAGTATACAGATATTTATTTACTGCAAAGTCACTCTACATGTTTCGGGTGTCACAGCACCCATCATCAGGCGTACTACTTCCTCCAACGTGGCCTGATCAGGCCACGTTGTAGGGAAGTAGCTGTACCAGTATTATGACCTGTACCGAAGGCTGAGGTTACAGTTTTTAGTACACCTGATGATGGGTGCTGTGACACCCGAAATATGTAGAGTGACTTTGCAGTAAATAAATATCTGCATACTGTTGCATCTGGTTGGATTTTTATTAACATACTATTTGCAAGTCACATAACTATTTAAAACCGGGTTCCTACCGCACAGCGAACACAGCCAAATTACGTTACACTTTGTAGGAGAGAAAGTGCGTCGCACGTAGACTTTATAGTTAACCAGTGGGCTGTGAAGGACAAATAAACTCGTGTGAATGGAGAATTTCAGGGCACTGAATCGCAATAATATGGTCTTTTAGCATGTGACGCCGTGTAGATTGGTAGATTAATAACAGCATTGTACAGAAACCTGTTATCTTCATTTTCATCACGAAGGGTAGGAAACTACCGAGATACACGGTGTCAGTTCTCATCAGATTCTAATCTTAATAAACTTTAGCCAGCTGATTGCAGAAAACACAGGACTCATTATTCTGTCAGGCTCGTTATCCTAATGAAATTCTGCCTATAAACTTGGCAGAATTGTATTGTAACTCCAAATAGGCCTATATTTATTTACCTGTAGTTTATCTCAAGGCACAGGCAGTAACTGAAGAACGTATAATTTTGAATGGTGAGAAGATGGTGAATAAAAAATTTGAAAGGATGTGTAATACGGCGGTCGTGGTCTAATTTGAAGGGCTGTTCTGGAGTTAGTCTGTAGGTACTGAAGAAAACCACGACATCAATCAGTCTGAGTGGTCGATGCACAGGCCGGGTTTCGAAACTGAAACCTCCCGAACACAAGTCAGAAGTGTTAACATGAGTCTACTTATTCACTGATAAATTCTAATGCAGAACTGCTTGTTCTAGTTGTTTCCAATTTGTCATCTTGAATACCGCTGTGAATCTTAAACTGAATCAACAGTACTTTTCACTCCGTGAAACACAACTTTATTAATAACAACTCCTTCATGCTCACAGCTCTAGCTGCATGTTTTCTCTTTTTTAAACCAATCCTCCGGCTAACCGCTATAAAGATTTAAAGATATAAAATCAGGTAAGGTTATTTTTATATACTTAAAAGTTTCATATTGATTAGCCTGAGGGTGCCTTTACAAAAAGCCGAAACATGTAGGTAGGGTTCTCAAGTTGTGTTTGGCGGAGTGAAAACCATTTTGATTCTAGTCATTTCCGATAGATCTCATATAGGGTACCTCATTCCGTATATTGTGGGGCAGAGTAGCGGCTACATATTTATAGTTATAGTTTTATGCTGAATCTGCTGCATGCAGTAATATGTTTACAGCAAACAAATTTATTTGCCGCTGGGCAAGCATAAAATGCAGTATTGTACACGTGAACAGGAAACACGTAGTTGCAAGCGTAGCCTATTCAACTGCGGAATCTGTTTTCCGATTCTGAACAGATCTATACGTACAGCTGAATTTGACATCCCGATTCATTGTTCGAAGGTTTCAATTGATTGTACGTTTCTATCCTATCTGCAAGATTGGAGCTCCCTTCAAACAAAAACCATTATATTGTTGCTCTGATATCATAGCATTCAAAAAACGGATGTACCACAATGGATTGATTATTTATATACTGATTGATTCGTTTATTTATTACACACTAAACGCGCCTTCTGTAGCTCAGATTATATAGCGTCTAGTAACACGATGGATGTCAAAATGAATTGGGAACAAGTGTGAAAGGAAACAGTCGCAGCCGTAATTTAGGGTAGACGGTCAGTATTTACCTGAATGAAATGAGACACAACATTCAGAATCCTAAGTCAGGATAGTAGTAGGATAGTAGGGGCACCTTCCGAATGCAAGTGAGAAATGTTACAGTATTAATAATTGTGCAACGATATTAGTAAATGTCCAGCGAGATGCAACACAAAGCAGTCTATTTATTATTCTGCAAGTTCATTCTACATGTTTCGGGTGTCAACCACACCCATCATCAGGAGTACACAAAATTGTAAATACAGCCTCTGGTATTGGTCATATTTTTTTGTGCAGCTACCTCCGGCCAACGTGATCAAGCTTGACCACTTTTGAGGGAGGTAGCTGCACAAAAAATATGACCAGTACCGGAGGCTGTAGTTACAGTTTTGTGTACTCATGGTGATGGGCGTGGTTGACACCCGAAATATGTAGAGTGAACTTGCAGAATAAAAAATAAACTGCTTTGTGTTGCGTCTCGTTGGACAATTATTAATATAGATCACCGATGTACGGAACCATAAACATAAAAAAATGTTACCGTTTGAATCAACGTGCTCCCTGAAAAACATAGTTGAGATTACACAATTGAATGGCTTCAAAATGCATTTTCTATGTTCTCCTATAAAGTACCGAAGAGTGAAGCTTTTCAAATAACGCTGTCTGGAATATGTAGTGTAAACGCGGGCCTAATGAAACCAGTTGTAGAAATGTAGACTAGTAAAAATACGGAAACTTATAACGTAGAAACAGAATATCTGAAGCTCAAAATTTCTTGCTACTTTCCTCCCCATAGACGCTAACATAGAGATGTAACTAATTTTCACTACGTGAACATTCATATCAGTTATCCTGACTGATCTTGTTCGTGGTTATCCTTACACCCTGCAGGTAAATTCGAGGATGGTAACTTAAATTAGACTACGACGACTTTCTTACCTAAACTTCCCAATTTACAACTCTTTATCAGCCAGGGAGTCGAATACATATAGAGTCGAACTCGATAATAACGTCACGAAGGGTACTAAATATTTTGTGTCGTTATAAACGAGTGTTGTTATAACCGAGGAGTATAATGTTGTGGTTAACAGTGAGTAAATAACCGGTATCACAGAATGTCTGACTCTATAGGCGGAGTGTCGCTATAAGCAATGTCGTTATAACCGGGTTCGACTGTAGGCTAAGTTGCTGACAGCGTCTTTAAATGAACTGTAATAAATAAATAAATAATTCAGTGACTAAACTAATTAATGTGTAATTTATGCACATTTATTCGATCTTCAACAAGAAATTTAATTACAATCTATTAAGGATGTGTAAAGTTGAAATGTGTGGCAAAAGACAGTTTGCTCGCAAGTTGTCATATGCCTTTCCACTCTTAAGTTCAAACTGGTGGTTACCGAAGTTCCGGAACAAATTATCGGTCTCATGTTCAAGGATCAAGCAATCCATGCCCTCTTGGACTGCTTGACCCTTGAAAATGGGACCGAGAGTTCTCCCGAAACGTCGGTAATTACAATCTACACTGCGTAAGATCTCAGAACAACGAAGATGTCAAGAAAATATTGCTAATTTTAATTACAAATTTTTCTTCTTTGTTCAGCAAGTTTCTGTTCTAATAACAAAACTCTCTCAAATGAAGGCCCGCAGTTTTATATTAACATGCCAAAGCAACCAAATACTTTCTGTGTTTTAGTCTTAGTTCTGCAGTTTTAACAGTTTACTCAATTTCATTGCTTCCTGCGTCCCCTATTCTTTGCCTCGCTGCAGTAAGTTGTTAAAAATTCAGAACCACATCAAAATTTCAATCTAGGCGACAATATATAGTATATTTGCCTGACCTAGACTGTTCATTCAGCACATTCGTATTTATGTTCCATCCGCTGGTTTACCCTGTTCAGTTGACTTTAGCCTAATTGTATCTAAACAGAGCGCTTAATTGGGGTACTGTGAATGGCAGATAGTGGCGGTCTGAATATGACAGAACATACATAAGAGAAAAGCTGTTCCCGACCATATCTACGTTAACAATGAAATGTCTAATGAAAATGAAATGGAAAATTTTGGGACTTCAATTCTTCAGCTGCGCTTTCACAGACAAACCCTTCATCGATCCACCGTTACATATTTAAAGACCCAGCTTTAAAATATGAAATTACTGTTGTACTAAATATGGTAGTTATGTAACATCCCTGCTAAGAGAATTTTTCACTGTCCTTTACTGCTGCTACCTTTTGGTCCTGGTGTTAATTACGAATAACACCAGTGTTCTATATGAAATTACCATATAACCAGGCACGTCAATCACATTCAAGTTTCGCTGGGCTCAATTAAGCACCACGCCAGGAAGATGAGTGGGGGAATGGAGATAAAACCCACTCATTCTTATTCTCGACACTAGATGGGAGTGACTGGTTAGCTTTTCGATCCAGATGATTTACCCCCAGTGAAAGGGTCCTGGCAAACCTTGTGTAGGAGACTTAAGCGGAAGCCTAGTACCTGTCTAGATGTTCTACAGCAAGGAAAAATCTCTTTCCTATATTAACATTGAAGCGCCAGTCCTCTGTCGTCCAATCCATAGTCCAGACCAGTGTGTTCCTCGAAATGGATTCCGCAAAGGGGTGTCAGGGATTCCGGGAGATGAAAATGCGGAACGCTGGAAGAGTTTTATTGGAGGTCCTAAATTTATACGTATATGTAAATGTAAAAGTTAAGCATCCCTGTACAGGACCTGAGGGTTCCAGGAGGCTGAGACTCCCATATTTCAACACAATCGGCACATGAAGGTGATAAGTTTGTCAGCCCTATGCACCGGCCGCCTTTACCACCCAGGAAATATTGCTGGTACTCATTTCTGTTAGAGACTGAGTCGACTGCATGGCCATAGTGGGGCCGGAAGGAATATGCCAATGAAAAATTCGAATGATACCATCTGGAATCGAACCCGCGACCTTCCGGCTTTTACCGCAGTGCATCAACCAACTGCTCCACCGCGTGCCCCCCCCCCCACCCCCGTAAAATTATATGTACGAATTAAAATTCGTGTAGGACTTTCAACAACAATCATTCCGTCACTGATATCAAGCATAATATCAACAGATGTTTCAATCCAGAAGCTTCTGCATTCTGCAGTCGAGCCAGCAGAGTTCGCCATAGAGTCGATGTGTCAGGCGAAACGATCAGGTTATCTGGGAGTTTGTGGTTAGCCATTGACGTTTTACATGTAGCGTAGGCCTACATAAAAGATAAACAAATGCTGGTATTTAATTTTGTATTTGACTTATTTTGGACAGATAGGGGATCCTCAGTAACTTCTTTAGCTTTTTAGCGTTCCGTGAGCTAAATTAGCTTGAGAAACATGTGTCTAGACAAATGATTTTGCACAATAAGGCCGCGAAACACGAAGGGGGGGGGGTTATAATTGCAAGATCCGCGAATCCGTAAGTGTAATAGACACAAGCTGCTTGTGGACTCGGATTTCAGGGTGAAACTTTCATTGCTCCAGCCAGACTTCCGATCTGTGCAAACTGCTGAGCAGCGCCAGCCAGTAGCACTGTTAGGTTTCTTATGCTCGGGGCAAGCAATGACAATAGCCGCTACTTGCGGAAATTACGAACCTTAAAAAATCACAATTATTCCTTTAATTTTCTTTTATTTGTCTCAGAAATTTAACATTTTTGAGTGAAAAAAGTCAATTTTTATTTAAAATATTTCGCTGCCTCCTTGACTGTGCTATTCGGGGAAGCTATACCCCTCGTCTCATTCTAGCTACGTCCCTGGCACCAGTCATCTCACGAAGTGAGTCACTATATTAAATAAACAACAATACATTCTGTAGGCTGAATAAATAATGTATATCTTACTTACGTATGTCTTACTATTTCTAAAATGTATGTAGATGCTGATTGGATTAATATAATTCAAATACATTTGAACCCTTTGCCGAATTCATAGCTTCTTGTCACTGTCATACGTATTTCATCTGTCAACAGATACTAACAACACAAAAACTATGATAGACCCAGACCGGCCGTGGTGTCTACCCAGCCTCTTGTATAATGAGTTCTGGGGCCCTTGCCTGGGGTAAGACAGTCGGGGCGTGGCGTTGACCACCTTACCATCTAGCATCGATATTTAGAATGGGTATATGTATACCTCTACAACCCCTCTGTGCTTGCAACACATATTGCAGGGAAATGTCCACCTTGATTATGGTGTGAGGTATCCGCGAAACTATTCGACAATGACGAGTCCTCACACTCGAAAAGTGTGGACATACCGGCTATCCGGAGAGAATCTTAGAAAAGAGGAGTCGCACAGGTTAAACAGCTATTCAATCAATGAAATATTAATAGCAATTTTATTCTGTAGCATAACTAACTGGCTGTGTTATTACAGGAAGGGAATGACAGTATTATTACACGGAATAGCTTCTGCATAGTTTGCCAAAATTTTTCTTGGTAAGCATACCAAAAATATGGGATTCAGATGTTCTTCAATGAGGCGCTTTGCTGCTGGGTTAAAGCTTCTAGAAATCATCGAAGGACCATTGTATCTTCGTCTGTAGGGTTCAAGGGTTCAAACGCAAATCCTTGCCCCTTGCAGATGAAAGCAACACTGTCGTTATAAACGTTGGCAGCCACTGCCCAGCGACAAGGCGTCTCATCCCAGAGACCTTACTGTGTCTCCTCAAACAGCAATGTCGACTTCAAATCTCGCAATAGCACAATTCTTACAGCCTTGCTATTACACACGCGACGAGAGTGAATCGCGTTACTTTATGCTATTGTACGTGGTTCGTTTTAAACCAGTTGGATAATTTTAAATTTAAAGTTTATTAATTAGAGTTAGGAATTTTCAGACACGCACGCACAATTTTATGCATATAATTACAGTACTAATCAGAGCTCGGAGCATCGCTGAGACTTGGAACACATCTCAGTGCGGACTGTGGTCGCTGCACAACCCATCTCCCTCGTCCATAAGAACAGAACTGTGGCAGTACTGCTCACTGTCTTTGTTATTCAGTATGTAACATGAATGAAATCCCGACTCATCAACGCTAATTTCCTTATCGACAAGTCGTAGTTAAGAAATCCAGTAGTCCTTAAAATAGCATTCGTAAGGTGTCCTATTATATATAAAACAAAACCGCACACTGATGTATTTCAAATCACAACCCAATGTTATAGCAAATTAATATCTTGCATGTCTCGGCTTCTCCAGGCCATCATCGGCGATTTGTATTTAAAATATAACAGCGGAAACTACACAAGGCTGACAAATTTAAAATTATTTACAAAGAGATATATAGAAGTTTCCTAACAATAGAAATTAGTAGAACTGTGTGTGGGAATTTTAGTGACAGCTGTCGGAATGTAATGGCAGGGTGTGGTACCTGTGTTTGTGTTCAATATGATGAGACATACTTGTATAAAGTATCTTGTATTCTACACAAAGAAATTCGCATATTAAACGTCTAGGTGTACGGATGAAATCTTCTTACATGTACCAAGGAAATGTAGACATGTGCTGCGTTCATCGGTCCGTAGCACCAAAACCTATAAATGTCCTAGAGTGTACTGTTGGACCGTCATTTTGGGGCACGCGTTGTCTCTTTGTCATTAACTTTGACGAATTTCACGCAGATAAATGGGTGAAGTGCATGGTTGTTCCACTTTACGACCCTCCTCCCCCGCGCTCATTTGATTTTGGCCGCTACCGCGGGAGGTTGAGCTGATCTAATTCAAGTAAGCTGCATGGAAGTGCTAGGCAGTCGGAGCAGTAGCCACGTTCGGATATATTACCAGCATACGCTCACGTTCGCTTCAGCGTAGAAATGCTGAGGCAAGGAATGCAAAGGCTCTGCTCTGTCTCAGTGCGTAATCAACTCCCATGATGACAAATCACCACCTACAAGCAAAATTACGCGGCGTTCACTGGAGTGAGAAAGTGAACACAAGGAAATCATTGCATTCCTAGAAAGTGAAACAGCCATGAATTCAGCGAATTTGTATTTCGCAACTTATTTAACCCATAGTTTTCGTTCCTTGGACTGGTGCACGCAGTACGTGCCTACTTTTCTTAATATATAAAAGCAGCTTTTGTCAACAGGGCTAGGTGTTTTAACATTCAAATTTCATTACCTAGTTTAAGGGATACTTACGTGTCTCATTATACGGAATACAACATGCAAGGATACCATATCCTAGGTTATTACAATCCGACAGCTCTCCCTGAAAATTTATTGTGAATCCCACATCGTTTACAAATTGTTGTTTTTATAAAAATTCTGTATATCTATTTGAATATATATTTTTTTAAATATGGAAACCAGATGCACTTTCCATTATTACATTTTAATTACAATTCACTGATCACAGCATAGAGAGGCCGAAACATATGGGAGGTTAATTGATAGCAAATTGAGTTTGTGATTTACAAAACAACTGTGCGCGATGTTGGTTTACATTATTCTAACCAGCCTCCAACGTTTATGACAAACATGATGCCGATGTTGCTACTACTACTACAGCTAGTATTACTGATACTAATACTGCTTCTACTAGTACTACTACTGCTGCTACTGCTGCTGCTGCTGCTATTACTACTACTGTTACTACTACTACTGATAATAATACTGCTGCTACTAGTACTACTACTGCTGCTACTGCTATTACTACTATTGCAACTACTACTGATACTAATACTGCTGCTACTAGTACTACTACTGCTGCTACTGCTATTACTACTACTGCAACTACTATTGATAATACTGCTGCTACTAGTACTACTACTGCTGCTACTGCTATTACTACTA
>Ga0123354_10019392_pt1 | contig 10682 bp, 11 predicted proteins | sample TergutLab28metaG_2_FD_97872 | JGI IMG/M metagenome (GOLD analysis project Ga0123354, IMG submission 97872) | Labiotermes labralis P4 segment gut microbial communities from Petit-Saut dam, French Guiana - Lab288 P4 | ecosystem: Host-associated > Arthropoda: Insects > Digestive system > Gut ...
CAGGCGGCACGCTCGCCATGCCTTGGCGCGGAAGAGGACGCCATTCAGGCGGGCCGTGACAAAGTGGAGGCGCAACTGACGCCGGAGCAGGCCAAAAAGTTTGACGCATTCATGGATCGCGCCAAAGAAAGACGCCAAAAATTTCTTGGACGTCCATAACGCTCTTTACGAGGCCCTTTTGTGACAAAGCTTCCTGTCTTCGCAACGATTGGCCAGGCAATGGCCGTTTTCGGTCTGCATATCGGCAAAGTCTTTTTGTGGGGTTTGATTGTCGTATTGATTGGCCTCTTGCCCGTGGGGATGGTTTTTGGCCTTCTGGAGCAGAATTCCGGGGTTGCCGGCGGTCCTGAAGCGGGACTTTGGATGATGGGATTTTGGGCGGCCCTCTTGTGGCTGATCCTGGTAATGACGCCGTTTAGCATAAAGATCAATCAGTTGGCGGTGTTTGGCCGGGTGCAGCCGATAGGGTATGCGCAGCTGCTTTTTTCCAGGCGCGGGTTGTCTTTTTTTGGCTATACCCTCCTTGTCAGTCTTATCTTTTCCGTTGGCTTCGTGATGGCTTTTATGCCCGCAGGCGCGAGCCTTGGCCTTGCCATGAGGCAAATCCCGGCGGAAGAGATGGCGGATTTTTCGCGGATTGGCCCCGCTGTTGTTCAGGCGCTGGAACACAGCGGCGGCATGGTCAGTTTCGGCATTTTCGTGAGTGCCGTACTCGGGGTCGCCTTTGTGGTGCTGGCCCTGCCGCTTCAATTGGTGTTTCCGGCCGCGTCCGTGGAAGAGAGTCCGTCCTTGGGCCGCTCGTATAATCTGGCTTCCGGCAACAAGCTTCGCTTGTTCTGCTGCATGTTCTTTGTCGTTTTATTCTTTCTTCTTCTGAACGGGGCGCTCGTTCTCATTGGGAAGGTATTCGGCATGGACCACAGCGCCGGCGTCAAGCTGATATTGTTGCCGCTCAATCTTATCGTGATGCTTTTCGATCTGGTGACCGCAAAGGCCGTCTATGCCGTGGCCTACCGCATCCTCTCCGGGCTGCCCGATCCTCGCCTGGCGCGCTGATTTTTATTCACACGCCTTGGCGAAAAACGACATGGGATTCTGCTGAAGGACTCCACCCAGTTCAAAGGCAAGAAGATCAATATTCCCATTCGATTCATCAATAATAAAGTGCAATTGGGCGGGCATGTCCTGTCCTTGGACGCGTATTTTCCCTGTAACCTGTACAAGAACCTCTTCCGCGGCTTCCCAGACAGCGCCGGGGCATGACGTCCATTTTGGGGATATAAAAAGCCTGTTTACGGCTCGCTCAATCGTTTGTTGCGAACAGTTCGTCAACTTTCCCGCTTTTACAGTCCGAACCGATGCCGAATCGCCGCACCCCGCTAAAAATACCAGAAGCAATGCGATAAGAAGACGTCTTTTCATAGCGCTACTCTCTATCGTATTGTCCTTCACGTTGCAACAATGGCCCGTCTGAGGCGCTCCTTCAAACGGGCGTTTCCACAAGGGCTTTGCCGGCCTCTTCCGTATTCAGCACGCGCACCGTCACCCCGTGTTCCCTGCTTGGGGCCAAGAGAAACATCCGGTCGGCATGGGCGTTAAGCGTATCCACGCTGTGGTGGCTGATGTAGAGGACTTGAAGCTCCAGCTTTTTCCCAATGGCCGCAATAATACGAGTGAACGTGGGCACAAGTTCCGGGCGAAGCCAGCAGTCTTGCTCGTCAAGCACCAGAAACCGCTGATGCTTCTCAGGATCTTGCTGGGCTAAGCCAATGAGCCGTAATCCCACGGATAAAATGTTGCACACCGAACCGCCCTGGCCGTGCAGCGCGTCCTCAATTTGGCCCTGATTTTCGATCTCAAGGGTGATGTGGAGCTTGCCGTGTTTCACTTCCCGGCGGCTGGTCACGGTGCGGTCCTGGCCCAGAATTTCGCGCACGGCGTGGGTCAGGTTGGACTCCACCTCTTCCATGAGTTCGCCAAAAAGATCGCGGGAGAGTTCCTCCAGCCGTGCTTGCGCCTTTGGAGCCATGTCCAGAAAATCCTGCGTGGCCAGAAGCTCGGAACGGGCGCGGTGATGTTCCCGGAAAAGCGCTTCCGCCAAGCCTTCCAGCCGTCCGGCCCGGCGCTCCAGGCCATCCAGTTCGTGTGCGAGGGCGTTAAGGGTGTAAGCCGATGCGTCAGCGGCCATGCCCCTCTCCCTGTTCGACCCCTTGTTCAAGTTCGGCGAGTCCCGCGCGCATGGCGGTTATGTGGTCGCGGTATTCTTCGACCAGCCGGGCGTTTTCTGTGCGCATGGCGGAAAGTTTGGCCCGAAGCTCACCCGGATCGGCCGTGCCGTACTGGCTTTGCGCGCGCTGCGAAAGTTCGGCGAGTTGCGACTCCAGATGGGCCAGCGTCTCGTCGGCGCGCACTTTTTCATCGCGCAGTTTCTCGTACTCGGCCTTGAGCAGGCCGAGTTCGCGTTCCAGCAGGGCGTCAGGATCATTCTGGCCGTGTTGAGGCGTCTGTTCCACCGGCCACCTCCTCATAGAGTTCCCAGATGAGCGCTGTTTCAGGCTCTCCGGGCTTGAGATTGTCGGAAAGAAAATTTTTCAGTCCAAGCCCTTCCTGCGTGCGCCGCCAAGCCAGGCGTTCAAGTCCCGCCAGAAAGAGGGATCGGCTCTCTTTGGGGTCCGGCTCCGGCGGGAAGGGCTGATCCGGGAAAACCTCTTCAAAAGGCAGGCAGGGCACGGGCCATGTCTCCAATTCCAAAGCGCCTGGACGCCAGATGGCGGCGGCGGGCGCGCGCTCGCGGGTGTTGCGGGAAAACGTGAGGCGGGTGATGTTGCCCGGATTGCACCAGCGCGTGCATCCCGCGGTCACCATGGGTTTGGGGCGGTGCAGATGGCCGTTTATGAGCCAATCGAGTCCCGGGATCTCTTTGGGGGCAATCGCGCCGCTGTCGATGCCCGGGAAAAGGATGTCGTGGTGCGTGAACCACACCGTGGCCACAGCGCCGTCCGGGTCCACGCGCCGCGGCAAGAGGGTTCCATCCGGCGACGCGCCCGCCAGAACGCTGCCGTGGGGCGTTTCCAGACGAAACGCCGGACCGTACTCCTTCATGAGCCGCACCGCCCCGGCCGCGTCCAGCACCGCCAGAGAGACGTCTTTGGTGAAACGCGCCAGGTACTTGTCGTGGTTGCCCACAAGCACGCAGGGGCGGTACGGGGTGAAAAGCTCGATAAGTTCCACGATGAGCCCATTGGGGTTTTCCCTGGGCCAGTGAAAGAGATCCCCGGCAATGACCACATGCAGGTCGTTTTCTTGGGCGTAAGCGAGACAAGCCGCAAGTTTGGCCAGTATCTCTTCCCGGAAGCCCTCTAGGCGCTGCCCCGGAGGCGTCGCCGCCACATGGGGGTCGGCAATGATGAAGAGTCCTTGCGCTTTGATACTAGGAAGTTCCACGGTTGCCCGCCTTTTTGAGGAATCGCCCGGCGTCGAGCCCTGCTCCGCACAGAGGACACTCGCCGGCATCGGCCAGACGCGCGGCAATGACCGCTTCAAGGTTGGCCACAGCGTCGTCGCGGCTGGCCAGGTACGCCTGTCCCTTGGCAATACGCGCGTTAAGGATTTCCATATCCGCAATAAGCCGGGCCAGGGGCGCGGGGTCGGCGCACTTAGGCGGCGCGGCTAGGTTTTGAAGCGGCGTGAACCGTGTTTGGGCGCGTTCTTTCACGGAACGCGCGCGTTCCAGACTTTGGACCGCATCCGCAAGAGACGAGGCCTTGCCGATGGCCGGTGGAAAAACGAGCCTCGTCAGGCGTTCAAGCATCCTTTTGGCCTTGACGGTTTTGACGCGCGTTTGCTCCATGGAGGTCAGCGCGGCCGCCAGCCCGGAGGTTCCAGAGAGCCGTGGCGCCACGGCGAGGGCGCCGAGCCGCTCGGCGCGGCGGGCCAGATTTCGGGCCTTTTGCGTAGTATTTTGGAGGTGATCGGTGAGCGCTTCCAGCCGGGGGAGTTCCTCTGTTTTTTCCTTCAGAGTCAAGCTTTCGCGGCGAAGGGTTTCCAGGGCCAGGGACGCATTGGGAAGTTTCGCCAGCCGGTCAAGGCTATGTTTTGTGCGGACAAGCTCTGCCGTGAGGTTGTTTTTGACGGTCTTGGCTCGGCGGACTTTGTCGCGCAAGAGATCCTGCATGGCCATGAGGTGGGCGCTTTCTGTGGAGGCGGCCAGAAAGTCGGCCAGGACCGATCCGGGCTCGTCCAGCAGAAATATAGGGTGGCGCTGGTCGCCCAGGTGAATGTCCACGTCCTTTTCTTTGTCTTCGTCAAAGCGGACCGGGGCGAGCTTCAAAAACCCGGCCACTTCCTCCGGGACGTGTCCCTTGCCGAGCTTGGCGTACACGCGCGGTTCTTTGCCGGCAGGGGTGACCTCATAGACGGCGTGCGTTTTACGCCTGACCCAAGCCACCTTCCAGCCGTCGTCCAGTTCGGCCTCTACCCGGGCCTCAGCCGCGCCATGGCGTATGATATGCCTGGGAGAGGGATTGGCGGACAGACAGCGCAACGCCTCCACCACCGCGGATTTTCCGGTGTTGTTGGGGCCGCACAAAACATTTAACCCGGCAGCCAGTACAAAAGTTGTCCGGGCATGGGCCATGAAGTTTACGAGGGTCAGAGAACGGATCATGGATGGTCGCGGCCCTTCTGTATCGCGCGGCGCTCAAAAAAATCAAGGGCGTCGCGCGGGAAGTTCGCAATTTTTACTGGAAAAAGAGTTTTGATTCTGCTAACGTGCGACCCAGCCTGGAATTGTAAGGCTTTCCGCCATTGGTCCTCCTGAAACCAGGCCGGGACCGGAACCTCGTTCATGTTTGGGAAGCCGCCTGGTTTGTGCAGTGAGGCCGTTTTTTTACTCGTCTAGCCAACCTGTAACGATTTGGGAGGTCCGTATGCGCGTATCCATTGGTCTTGCCAAGGACGGCGCCGAAAAACGCTTGGAAGAGAGAGGCGTCTCCCGCCGCGACTTCATGAAATTCTGCGCGGCGGTGGCTACTGTTCTTGGAATGGGGCCAGGCGCAGCCGCTGAAGTGGCTGCCGCGCTGACCGCCAAGAAGCGGCCGTCGGTGGTGTATCTGCATGCCGCAGAGTGTACCGGTTGCTCTGAGGCCGTGTTGCGCACCTACGAGCCCTTCATTGACGAGCTCATCCTCGACACCATCAGCCTCGACTACCATGAAACCGTCATGGCCGCCGCTGGCGAGGCCGCTGAAGCGGCCCTGCAGCAGGCCATCAATTCCCCCGACGGTTTCGTTCTGGTAACGGAAGGCGCGATCCCCACCGTCGAAAACGGCGCTTGGGGCAAGGTGGCCGGCAACACCATGGGCGACAACCTGAAAATGTGCGTCGCCAAAAACCCCAAGGCCATCCTGGCCATGGGCACCTGTTCCTCTTTCGGCGGCGTCCAAGCGGCCAAGCCCAATCCGTCCCAGGCCATGTCCACCGCCGAATTCCTGAAGAGCCAGCAGATCAACAACGCCGTTATCAATATCGCTGGCTGCCCGCCCAACCCCATCAACTTTGTGGGCGCGGTCGTGGCGTTCCTCAAGGGTCAGAACATCGAACTTGACCAGTTCCAGCGTCCCAAGCTCTTCTATGGAAAGCTCGTACACGATCAGTGCCCACGCAGGCCGCACTTCGACAAAGGCGAGTTCGCCCCGAGCTTCGGCTCCGAAGAGGCCAAGAAGGGCTTCTGTCTCTACAATTTGGGCTGCCGCGGTCCCGAGACCAACAACAACTGCCCCACGGTGCTTTTCAACTCGGTCAACTGGCCTGTTCAGGCAGGGCACCCCTGCATCGGTTGCGCCGAGCCCAAGTTCTGGGACAGCATGTCGCCGTTCTACGCCGGCCGGTAACCTTGATCCATTAGTAGCTTGAACCGCAGCACACCTCACGGAGGAACGTTATGGCCGACAGCAAGCCTCAGGTAATGAAAACGCCCCAGAGTTCGTTTACCGGACCGTTGGTGGTTGATCCGGTTACCCGCATCGAGGGGCATCTTCGCATCGTGACCGAAATCGAGGGCGGCAAGGTTAAGAATGTCTGGAGTTCCTCGCAGCTCTTCCGCGGCCTGGAAATCATCCTCAAGGGCCGCGATCCCCAGGACGCCCAGCACTTCACCCAGCGCGCCTGCGGCGTCTGCACCTATGTGCATGCCCTGGCCTCCACCCGCGCCGTGGACAACGCAGTGGGCGTGAAAGTGCCTGAGAACGCCACCCTCATGCGCAACCTGGTCATGGCCTCCCAGTATATGCATGATCACATCACCCACTTCTATGTCCTGCACGCTTTGGACTGGGTTGACGTGGCCAATGCGCTGAAGGCCGATCCGGCCGCGGCCGCCAAGATCGCCAATCAGATCTCGCCCCATCGCAAGACCACGGCTGAGGATCTCAAGGCCGTGCAGGACAAGGTCAAGGCCCTGGTCGAGTCCGGGCAGTTGGGCATCTTCACCAACGCCTACTTCCTCGGCGGCCACCCGTCCTACTATCTGCCGGCCGAAGTCAACCTGATCGCCACCGCCCACTACCTGGAGGCCTTGCGCCTGCAGGTCAAGGCCGCGCGGGCCATGGCCATCTTCGGCGCCAAGAACCCCCACACCCAGTTCACGGTGGTGGGCGGCTGCACCAACTACGGCGCCCTGGAACCCAAGGCCATCGAAGAATACCTGAGCCTCTTCAAGGAAGTGAAGGCGTTCATCCATGAGGTCTATATTCCGGACCTTCTGGCCGTCGCCAGCTATTATAAGGATTGGGCCGCCATCGGCGGAACCTCCAACTTCCTCTCCTTTGGCGAATTCCCCCAGAAAGAGGAATTCGGCATGGACGACCGCTTTATGCCCTCCGGCGCCATCATGAAGCGCGACATCAAGGGCGTGCAGGCCGTCGATCCCAAGCAGATTCTGGAACACGTGGCCCATTCCTGGTACAAGGGCACCGATGCGCTCCATCCGTTCGAGGGCGTCACCGATCCTCAGTACACGAGCCTTGACGACAAGGACCGCTACTCCTGGATGAAGGCCCCCCGCTACATGGGCGAACCCATGGAAACCGGCCCGCTGGCCTCTGTGCTGGTCGCGTATGCCAAGGGCCACAAAGGCGTGACCGAGTATGTCCACACGGTACTCAAAGCGCTGGACGTGAAGCCCGAGGCCCTCTTCTCCACCCTGGGCCGCACGGCCGCGCGCTGCATCGAGACCGCGGTCATCGCCGACCAGATCGAAGGCTGGGTGCATAAGCTCGCCGACAACGTGAAGAAGGGCAACAACAAGCTGGTTGAAGAGTGGAAGATGCCGGATAAGGCGCAGGGCGTCGGCTTTGTCGGAGCCCCGCGCGGTGCCCTCTCCCACTGGATCAACATTGACGGCGGCAAGATCGCCAACTTCCAGTTGGTCGTTCCCTCCACCTGGAGCCTCGGACCCCGCGACTCGGCCGGCAAGCTCTCTCCGGTGGAAGAGGCGCTCATGGGTACCCCGATCGCTGATCCCAAGCGCCCGGTGGAAATCCTGCGCACCGTACACTCGTTTGACCCCTGCATCGCCTGCGGCGTGCATGTGATTCAGCCGGATTCCAACGAGGTGTTGAGCTTTAAGGTGCTGTAGGCCTTACCGACTTAAGACTTGCGAACGAGGGGCCGCGAAAGCGGCCCCTTTGTTTACTCTGGAGCGGACCATGGACGGTGAGCGCAGAATTTTAATCCTCGGCGTGGGCAACATCCTCTACACGGATGAGGGCGTGGGCGTTAGGTGCATGGAGAAGTTGGAACGCGAATACACTTTCTCCGGCAACGTGACGCTTATGGATGGCGGCACACTCGGCATGAGGCTCATGGACGCGCTGCTCTCCTGCGATACGGCCATTGTTCTGGATGCGGTGCTGGGCGGCCAGGCGGCCGGAACCATCTACCGTTGCGAGGGTGAGGACCTGCGCAAATCGATTGCCTTCAAAGACTCCATGCACCAGACCGACCTGGTGGATACCCTCATCCTTTGCGGCCTGGTCGGTACGCGCCCGGACTGCGTGGTCATAGGCATCGAACCGCACGACTACGAGTCCATGTCTGTGGAAATATCGGATGTTTTGGCCGGGAGACTTAACGAAATGGCCCAATTCGCCTTGAAAGAGATCAAGGCCGCCGGCGGGACGTATTCGGCGCGCGCCTGATGCTACGGCAGAAGCCTGAAGACAAACCGCTCGTACATCAAGCACATCTTCCGGGCCACAGATACGGGCAGTCCGAGATCTTTCAGGCGGCAATAGACGTGCAGGGGATTCAGCACATGACGGCAGGCGTTTCGGAAACTTCTCAGAGGCGGCCTCATAAAAAAGACATTTGTTCACGGGTTCCTTTTGGCATCAAGGGTGGACGCCGCGAACGCGCAATCTCTATCAGACCGGGCAGCCCCCCGCAAGTACGCGCATGAAGACCCCGCGCGGCAATCCCCTGGCGGTCACCAGCCGCCTCTGGCCGTGTTCCCTGGCGGAAAATCTGCGCCGCATAAGCGAATGGGATCTCCCTATCCGGCCCATTCGGGAAGTAGGGCTGCTTTTTTACGAAACAGAAACCTCTCTGGCTTATCCGTTGGAAACATTCGCCCCCTTGGCCGGACTCTCCTCCCACGCGCACCTGCCCATGGATTTGCCCTGGGAGGCTGGGGCGCATGCTGTTTGGGACATTCTGCGCCGGCTTATGGAAAAGCCTGCGGAGGGCGCTTTCTGCAAACCCTGGGGCGGCGTGCTACATCCGCCGGAAGATCCGGGACTGCTTGCGGGCGTGGCGGAACTCTGGCGCAAGGCCGCGCCCGGCTGGCGGCTCATGGTGGAGAACATTCCCACCCAGGATTTGCGCGCCCACTGGCCGGTCATTGTGGAGATGGACCTTGCCGTGTGCCTGGATGTGGGGCATCTTATAGCCTTTGGCCAGGAGTGGCTCTTGCACGAGCCGGATCTGCCCAACCGGGTTACGCTTGTGCATTGTTATGCGCCTGGAGAGCGGCCCAACTACCATGTACACCTGCCCCTTTCTGAACTGACTCCGGCGCAGGCACCCTTAGTGAGGCGCATCCTGGATATGGTATCCCCGGCCGTCCCGATTCTTTTCGAGATTTTTTCCTACGAACACTTGCTTGCAAGCCTTGAACGGTTTTACCAGTTAGACGAGCAAGAGGAGAAATACGAATGATCCGGCTGGTGCTGGGCGGCGAGAAATCCGGCAAGTCGCGGCATGCCTATGATCTTTTCCGTGAGACGCCAGGGCCGCACGTTGTGATGGCCATGGGGCGGGCCAGGGATCAGGCCTTTCGGCGCCAGATTCTAGAACACCGCTTGGCCCGCGATCCGGCCGTTGCCGTGGTGGAGCCGGGGCTCGATCTGGCCTCGCGGCTGTCCGAGGCCAGAACCGGCGGGTGTAACGCCCTGGTGGACAGCCTGGACTTCTGGCTTTTCGCCTGTATGGAGGCCAAGACGAGCCGCGCGGACGAACTCTTGGAGGAATTGGCGCGCTGGGCTGAACCGTTGCCGGAGTGTGTATTGGTAAGCTGCGAGATCGGCCTGGGTCCTGTGGCGGCCGATGTTCAGACCAGGCGCTTCGTTAGGGAGTTAGGCGGGTTAAATCAGCGGTTGGCCGCTCTGGCCCAGGATGTCCGCCTGGTGGCGGCAGGTCTTCCTATCAGGCTCAAAAGGGCGGATCATGCCTCTTTTTAAGCTGCCCCCTGAGCGCACCGAGGGACTTACGCGCCTCATTGTGCCCCGTGAGCGCTGGCTTATTGCCATAAACGCGGATCCGGACGCCCTGGGCGCGGCCCTGGCGCTTCGGCGAATCATCGTAAGCCTTGGCGGACAGGCCGGGATAGGGCACATCAATGCGATTTCCCGGCCCGATAATCTGGCCATGATCCGCACCCTGCGTATTCCAGTCTCGCGCATCACGCCGGAAACCGTCTCCCGCTGCGAACGCTTTGCCATGGTGGATTCCCAGCCCCATCACAGTGCGGACTTCCCCGACGTTTGCTATGACGTGGTTCTGGACCACCACCCGCGAAATTCCTCCACGCCGCTTTGCGCCAAATATGCGGACGTGCCCGAAGGCTACGGGGCGTGTTCCAGCCTTTTGACCCAATATCTGTACAGCTTAAAGATTCGGCCCGGCAAACTCCTGGCCACGGCGCTTCTTTTCGGCATCAAGACCGACACCGGCTCCTTTGAACGCGATTTTTCCGACGTGGACGTAAAGGCCTTCAGCCTTCTTTCCAAGTACGCGGACAAGCTTCTGCTGCGCCGCATCAGCCATTCGAACCTCCATCGCGGCTGGCTCGCGTATTTTTCCAAGGCGTTCGACAGGCTTCGGTTTGTTGGCCGGGCGGGGCTTTTCGCCTTTGTGGGGCCTGTGGAAAATCCGGATATTCTGGTGGTTTTGGCGGATTTCTTTTTGCGCGTCCATGGGCTTTCCTGGGATCTGATCGCCGGGACGCACGAGGAGCGCCTGGTGGTTGTCATGCGCTCCGATGGCCTTCGGCGCGACATGGGGCAAAAGGCCGAGGCGTGGTTCGGGGAATTTGGCCGCGCTGGAGGCCATAAGATGGCTGCCAGAGCGGAGATTGCGCTCTCAAGCCTGAATGGGCGCGAGGCGGAAGACTTTCTCTGGGAGCG
>Ga0123354_10019393_pt1 | contig 10682 bp, 7 predicted proteins | sample TergutLab28metaG_2_FD_97872 | JGI IMG/M metagenome (GOLD analysis project Ga0123354, IMG submission 97872) | Labiotermes labralis P4 segment gut microbial communities from Petit-Saut dam, French Guiana - Lab288 P4 | ecosystem: Host-associated > Arthropoda: Insects > Digestive system > Gut ...
CCGCAATCGTGATGGACACAGCCGCCTTTAAGTTTCATCGGTTCTCCGTTGAGCCGAAAACCCTCATTAGCATTGAAGGAAATGGTGCGTATTCCTATAGCGGTTACTTCACTGTCTATAAGGGTTCCGTCTTCGTAAAGGCTGGAATGCAACGCATACAGATGAGGTGTTTCCGATGACCAAAGCTGGGGATTTGCCGCAATAAGACGCTGGGCGAGCTCCGTCTGTTCCCCCTCTTGCAGCGTTATGCAGGTCTCCGCTTCCGTAACGGTTTGTCCGTCCTTTACCAGGCGGGAACGCAGAACGACCTCTGCCGGTTTATGGCTTGTGTTCGCAAGTTTTGTTTGAATGCGCAGCGCAGCGTTTTGATTGTTCAAATGCTCCGTATAAGCAAAGACACCCCAGTTTTCAATGCATATCTTTTCCTTAATGATGAGCCAAACGGGGCGGTATATGCCCGAACCGCTGTACCATCTGGAATTGGGATTCGCGTCGTTGTTAACGGTTACCCGGATGTGATTATCTTCGTTAACAAGCAAATATTCCGTAAGCTCACAAATGAAAGAAGTATAGCCGTAAGGGTGGCGCGCCACGATCTGTTGGTTAAACAAAACGACGGTGTTCATATAAACGCCCTCGAACAACAAAAAAACCCGTTTGTCCTTCCATTCATTGGGAACATACAGCGTTTTTTCGTAGTCTGCGATATCTCCGGGAAAGAAACCGCAGGAGTTTAAGGTGCGCGCCTTGGGATCGCGTTTCATTCCGATGCTAAAGTCATGCGGTAAATCGACCGGGTTTTCCGGTTGGTTGGTCATAAGGTAGGCTTGCCGGTTTTCGGGTTTAAAAACCCATTGCCTATTAAGGGGTTGTTTCATAATTTAGAGTCGCTCCTCTCATTCTTGACGCGGATAGATGGAATTATCAAAATTGAAACATGAAACCTAATACATAAAAAGCATAACACCGTCTCCTTTGCCTGTCTACAGGCTGTTTATATGATAACAAGGAAATCCGTTTGATGTATTGCCGGGGATGCAAAAACAATTTTCACCCGGCAGAAAAGTAACGCAATGGCAGAGCGCGAATCCGAAGGATATCGTTTGACAAAACACCGGGCTGTTCATATAATACAAACACCGTAAAGGTATCATAACAAAAGGAGGCGCAGTCTGCTCTATGAAGAAACTCATCTCCCTGCTCCTCGCGGTTCTGCTAACCGCGGCCGTCGCGCCGGCATTTGCCGCGCCGAATCTGTATCCCGCCGGGGATAATTACCCGATGGATACCGATATTTCCGTTACTTGGTGGATGGGCGAGGGATATGTCCCGGACGCCGTTTTCGCGTCCGCCGATGATTCTCCCTTTCACATCAACTTCCAAAAGATGACCGGTTTAAAAGTGGATTGGAAGTATCTTCCCGCCGGTGGTGACGCCAATCAGGCGTTTAACCAAATGCTCACGGAAGATCCGCTGCCGGATGTCATCTTCTTTGGCGGCAACATGATGAGCGATGCCGCCCGTTATCTGGAAGAAGGCGTTTTCCTGGATTTAACGCCCTATCTGGAAGAGTTTGCCCCTGCTTACTGGCAATGGATTCACACCAATCCTGCCTATAATAACGCGATGAAGACGGATGCCGGTCAGTATTACGGCTTCGGCTTCTTCCGTGAGGATGGCGGCTGGAACGATACGTATCAAGGCCCCGTCGTCCGTCAGGATTGGCTGGCTGAGTGCGAACTGGAAGCCCCGGTTACCATTTCCGACTGGACGAATGTGCTGACTGTATTTAAAGAGAAATACGGCGCGACATTCACAGCCCCCTGGTCCCGTTTCAGGCAGGAAGGCTCCGGCATCCCCGGTGCGTTCGGCGCGTACGGCACCAGTGATCTTTCCCTGTTTGTCAACGAAGAAGGCAAGGTACGTCTGGCTCAGGCGGAACCGGAATGGCTGGAGTACATGCTTCAGTTAAACGCGTGGTGGGAAGCGGGCCTCATCGATCAGGACGTGCTGGCCAACCAGACTGACACCGAGGCGAAAGCCAAGGCGCTGGCCGGCAGTACCGGCATCGCGTACACCTCCATGGGACAAATGTCTAACTGGCGTAACGAAGCGGCTCAGGCAGGCACCGGCGCTGACTGGGTTGGCTTGCAATACCCGCATGGCGATGACGGAATGCTCTCCATGGTCTTTGGCGGTTACGGTATCGGCGGCCAAGTCGCCGTTGTCTCCGGAGACTGTGATCCCGCCAAAATCGAGACAGTCTTAAAAGCGCTGGATTATGCCTATACGGACGAAGGAAACCTCTTCTGGAACTATGGCGTGATGGGGGAGACCTGGGAATACAATGAAGACGGCCTGCCCGTCTATCTGCCCGTTGTCACGGAAGATCCGGACGGCCTGAACAACGCCATCGCCAAGTACGGCGGGTCCACCTGGAGCGGCAATTGCATTCAGGAAACGAGGCTCCTGTACTTGAAGAACACATCCGCGTCCATCGATGCGAACAATCTGTGGTTCTATCCCAATATCGATGTCGCCTCCAAGTGGAAGCTGCCTCCGGGCATTACGCTGACCGCCGATGAAAGCGCCGAGAACGACTTCATACGCGCGTCCATCTCCACCATCGTCGCCGAGTCCTGCGCCAAGCTCATTACAGGCGAAATGACCGCGGCGGACTGGGATGAGTATATCGGGCAGTTGGAAGCGCTTGGCCTTTACAAGATGCTGGAAATCCGCCAGGCTGCTTACGATAGGTACTTAACAAGGTAAACATAATTAGCAGGGAGGGGGAGCAGCACTCCCCCTCCCTGCTTATTTCCACACAGGGGCATGGAGGATAATATGACGGATGCGGCGCGGCGTGCTGCGCGGAAGAACCCTTTTGATGCGCATGGGCGCAGGTCTTTGGGGCAGTTAATCGCAAGAGATTTTAGGTTACACAAGTACAAATACCTTATGATTCTGCCCGTGGTGGTCTTTTTTGCGTTATTCGCGTACAAACCGATGGGTGGCTTAATCATCGCGTTTAAGGAGTATCGCCCGCGGTTGGGCATCATGGGCAGCAAGTGGGTAGGGCTCACCCATTTTACCAATTTTTTTAATGATATTTACCTGGTGCGTATTATTCGCAACACCCTCTCCATCAGTTTTTTAAACATCCTTTTCGGGTTCCCCGCGCCGATTCTGCTGGCGCTTTTACTTAACGAAGTACGTAACCGCAGGTTTAAACGCACCGTGCAAACCATAACCTATATGCCGTATTTCATCTCTTTGGTTGTCACTTGCGCGTTGGTGAAGGTCTACTGCCAAAACAACGGCCTTTTCAGTCAGATAGCCGTCGCGTTCGGCGGAACCAAACAAAACTTGCTTTTAAATAAAAACGCCTTCTATCCGATTTACGTCATATCCGATATCTGGCAGCAAATCGGGTGGAACTCCATTATCTATTTAGCCGCGCTTTCGAGTATCGACCAGGAACAATACGAGGCGGCCCGTATCGACGGCGCCGGCAGGCTGAAACAGGTGCTGCATGTCACCTTGCCGGGCTTACTGCCCACCATTACCATCCTTTTCATCCTTAGAATGGGCAGTGTGTTAAACGTCGGGTTTGAAAAAATCATACTGCTCTATTCCGAGGCTATTTATGAAGTAGCCGATGTCATATCAACCTATCTGTACCGCCGCGGCATCGTATCCTCTAATCCCTCCTACAGCTATGCCACCGCCATCGGTTTGTTTAATTCCGTCGTTAACCTCAGCTTCTTATTGTTCTTTAACTGGCTCAGTAAACGCACCACCCAATCCGGTTTGTTTTAAGGAGGCGCGAACTTTATGTCCTCAAGCGGCGCGGCAACGGGAAAAACGCGTGCATGGCTTAAACCGGGGCCGGGAGAGCGTGCCTTTGATGTGTTTAACGCCACGTTATTGATATTACTGTGCCTTGTGACCTTATATCCCATGTATTATGTCATTTGCGCCTCTTTTTCCAATAATATCGCGCTGCTGACCACGCCCGGTTTTCTTCCTTATCCGCGCGGCTTTAATATGGGCGCGTACCGCCTGGCATTCTCACACCCCCTGTTGGTTTCAGGCTATAAGAATATCATGATTATTTTGGCGGGCGCGCTGCCTGTTAACATTATCATGACGCTCTTTTGCGGATACTTTATGGCGTCAAGCGGTATGTTGCTGCGCAAACCGATCATCGCCCTTATCATGTTTACCATGTTCTTTTCCGGCGGCATGATACCTGTTTATCTGAATGTCCGTTCTTTAGGCCTAACCAACACGTTATGGGCGCTTATATTACCTACGGCGGTCAGTGTTTATAACAGCATCATTTGTAAAACGGCAATCGAGGCCGTACCGGACAGCTTAAAGGAGTCCGCGTACATCGACGGCGCCAATGATGTGGTCATCGTTTTTCGTATCATCTTTCCGCTTATCATGCCTACCATCGCCGTATTGCTTTTGTATTACGGCGTAAGCCACTGGAACAGTTGGTTCCCGGCCACCCTATACATTCAGGATAATGCCATGATGCCGATACAAAACATTCTGCGCGCCGTATTAATTGCCAACTCCGACATACTCAACGCCGCCGTGACGGAAAACGATAAAATCGACCAGTTTGCCGAGACCATTAAGTATGCCGCAATTGTTATCACCACAGTACCGGTGCTTTGTATATATCCTTTCCTGCAGCGGTATTTTGTCAAGGGCGTCATGATCGGCGCGGTAAAAGGATAAAAGTAATTATTTATCCGCGGATGCGGATGAAGGAGGCATTATGATGCAAGCTGCAGCTCTTTTAACGGCGGTTGTGCTCCTGTTCGCTGCGCCGCTTTTACTTGTCACGGGGAATGACCTAACCGCGGCAGAAACAACCATACAAGTGCCGGAATTGCCGCGTGATTTGTATGGGTTCTTAACCGGTACGGTCACGAATGTGTCCGTGGATGATGCATTTTTACTAACGGCAGAAAGCGAGCAAAGCGGTCAATTTGTCTTTTCGATAGAGGCGCATACCTATGTGCCGGTAGGTTTTGTACCGGAGGTGGGTTCCGACCTATGGTGCTTCTACGATATGGGCGCTATTATGCCGGCCATTTATCCTCCGCTGTATCGGGCCGTTGCCGTTTTACCCGTGCGGGATGACGCTATTGCGTATCTGGGCGTGTTTAATGAAGAAGGCATCAGCTTGGATGGAACGCTTCTGATAAAACCCGATGAGGAAATGCGGGTGCAAGACGTAAACGGCGATGCGTACACGGGCGATCTTGCCAATAAACTGCTGCTGGTAACCTACTCGGTTTCCACACGCAGTATCCCCGCTATCACGACGCCGGAAAGCGTCATTATATTAGACCAGAGTATAGTGGAATAACATATCAGATACCTTTATTCCTATAATCAACGAAGCGTTCTCAGGCGATGAGTCGTCTTGCGGAACGCTCTTTATTTTTAATCAGACAGGTATATGTGATAAACACTAAAAGCGCGCCTGCCGCCCATCCGATACCATCCGCCAGATAAATGCCCCAAAGGCCCATCATCGTTGTTAACAAATGGACAGATAAAAGCCGGAACAATAACTCTGTAAAACCCGACAGAGCGGGAACGGTCATGTATCCCATGCCTTGAATGGCGGCCCTATGCAAGCATAGCCAATAGAGCGCGGGAAGGCATAACGCCATGGCGCGCAGCGCGTTTGTACCATGCTTAAATACTACGGATATCTCGCCCGCGCTATCCGTAACCAGCAGCGCGATAAGATGCGGGGCCAGCAAATAGACGGGGACGGCAATCATAAGGGAAGCGAAGAGCCCCAGTCTGCGGGATACACGCAAGCCCTGCTTGATGCGCGTAAAATTGCCCGCTCCGGCATTCTGCCCGCAAAAGGTACCCGTAGCGACTTCTAAACCGGCGCAAGCGATTTCGAGCACACCGTAATAGCGTTTAGCGGCTGCCAAGCCCGCGACAAACAGTTCGCCAAAACCGTTCACAACAGCCTGCACCATCAAACCGCCCGTTGCGATAACCGCGTTACGCGCCGCAAGCGGCGCGCCCAGGCGAAGCAGATCGAGGATGACACGCGCATCCGGTCTAAAATCTTTTGTTTGAGGCATTAACATTTTCATTTTACGTTGCGTGCCAAAGCAGATGCCAAACGGACATAACTGCGACAAATCCGTTAAGATCGCCGCCCCCGCTACGCCCGCGCCGCAAAAGGCGACTAAAACAACATCGGCTAAGATACTTAGAACGCTCGCTAAAGCGATAGCCAGTAGGGGCGTCCTGCTGTTACCGACAGCGTAAAGCAGCGCGCCGTAAAGGTTATATGCCATGCAAGCGGGCAAGCCGGCTATAATACAATGTAGGTATATCAGTGCGTTGGCTATCAGCTCTTCCGGTGTGTTAAGCAATAACAACAGCGAGCGCGCCGTTCCCAGGCCAACCGCCATAATGACCGATACCACGGCGATGGCAATCCATACAGCCATGGCCGCCGATTGTCTGAAGCCTTCCGTGTCACCCGCACCGAATCGCTGTGCCATTCGTGTGCCGAAGCCTTGTGTAAAACCCATAACGAGGCTGATAACCATCCAAACCAGAAAACCGGCCGTGCCGACGGCCGCAAAGGCTTGAACCCCCAGTAACCTGCCAATCACAATGCCGTCAGCCAGCGTATAGAGTTGCTGCAACGCGTAGCAGCCCATCAGCGGCAGGGCAAAGCGCACGATATGAGAGGAAGGCTTGCCGCGGGTCATATCGGCTAGTCCGTGTATACGCTTCACCTCCGCCGCGGTGTATCAACCGCGTTCCGTTATTATACACTGTCTGGCAATACCGTGACACGGCTCCGAGGAATTGTTTTAATTGTTTTCAGTATGACCGCTTGTTCTCTCTATTTGACAGCGCCGCTTGTAAAAGCTTTAAATGTCCCATATAATGCCCGTGTCAGTTAAAGCAGGATAAATGATAATTTTTTCAAAACACTTTATAAAGGAGAGGGGTATTATGATGAATATTCCCGCTATTATCAGTGCGATGGCACCGCAGGAAAAAGCGGATCTATGTTCCGGCGCGGATTTTTGGCATACGGTTGCCTTGGTACACTTGGGCGTTCCGTCTGTGACAATGGCGGACGGGCCGCATGGCCTCAGAAAGCAAACCGGCGGCATGGACAGCCAAAGCGAGGAGGCGACTTGTTTTCCCACCGCCGCAGGCGCGGCAGCTTCCTTTGACGAGGAACTGCTGTATGAAATGGGGTGTTTATTAGGGGATGAATGCCGCGCGCAGGGCGTGTCTGTGCTGTTAGGCCCCGGAGTGAATATCAAAAGAAGCCCGTTGTGCGGACGCAACTTTGAGTACTTCTCGGAGGATCCCTATTTATCCGGACAAATGGGCGCGGCTTTTACGCGTGGTTTGCAAAGCCGCGGCGTAAGCGTTTGCTTAAAACACTTTGCCGTTAACAACCAAGAAACCAGGCGTATGACCGTGTCCGCGCGTGTTTCCGAACGTACCTTACGGGAAATATATCTGGCGTCATTCGAACAGGTGGTCAAGCAGGCGCGTCCGTGGTCGGTCATGTCCTCCTACAATAGGGTTAACGGGGAGTATGTCCATGCAAGCCGCCGCTTTTTAACGGATATCCTCAGGGATGAATGGGGGTTTGACGGTGCGGTCATTACCGATTGGGGCGCCTGTTATCAGCGGGTACCGGCGCTTCAGGCGGGTGGTGACCTGGAAATGCCGGGCGGCAGCGTCTATAACACGAATAATATTCTGGAAGCCTTGTCCAATGGAACCCTTGAACCCGAAGTCTTGGATCGCGCCGTTGAACGTATCCTGCGTTTAGCGGAGCGCGTCACGCAGGATAATACCGCCCCGGAGTTTGATAGAAAGGCGCATCATGAGGCGGCAAGGCGGATAGCCCGGCAAACCATGGTGCTGCTTAAAAACGAGGGTATTTTACCTCTCCCGAAAGACAAAAAGGTAGCGCTGATAGGTCCCTTTGTAAAATCGCCCCGCTATCAAGGCGCGGGCAGCTCCCATGTGCATACCGAGCATGTCGTCAGCGTGTGGGAAGCGTCGCATGCCTATGGCGAGCCTGTCTTCGCGCAGGGTGTGGCGGCCGATGCCGTTACCGCGGACGAGCACCTTTTATTGGAAGCCGTTGAGGCGGCGCGGTCCTGCGGCAGGGCGGTGTTGTTCATGGGGCTCCCGGATAGCCTGGACGCGGAAGGTTCCGACCGGGAAGGTATCGATTTACCCGCAGCGCAAAACGCACTCATCGAGGCTGTGGCGGCCGTGGGAGTTCCAACAGCAGTGGTATTGGTGAACGGATCAGCCGTCTCCATGCCCTGGATAGATCGTGTCGGCGCTGTGTTGGAGTGTTTCCTGGCAGGTGAGGCGGTGGGGGAGGCGCAGGCGGATTTACTGTTCGGCGCGTACAGCCCGTGCGCGAAGCTGTCTGAAACCTTCCCGCTGCGCCTTCAAGATACACCCGCATACGGCAACTTCCCCGGGCATGGTGATGAGGTAGATTATGGTGAGGGTGTCTATGTGGGGTACCGTCATTATCAAAAACGCGGCATTCCGACGCTTTTTCCCTTCGGGCACGGGTTGAGCTATACCCATTTTACCTACTCCGATTTAGCTTTGGAGCAGGACAAGATAGGCGAGGGGGATTTCCTCACCCTGACCTTCACCGTTAAAAACACGGGAGCGGTACATGGCGCTGAAATTGCGCAGGTGTATGTCGCCCCGCGGAATACCGCGCACAGGCCCGAGATGGAATTAAGGCAGTTTGCCAAGGCGGAGTTAGCGCCGGGTGAATCGCAAACCATACGATTAACGCTTTCCGAACGCGCTTTCCGTTGGTATAAAGAGGGGGAAGGATGGCTTGCCGATGCCGGCGTTTATGATGTTCGCGTGGGGGCATCCTCATCAGATATTCGCCTTGCCGCCCCTGTCACACTTGAAAAACAGGGGTTCTTGAAAAACGTCGGTATGAACACAACCCTGGGTGATTTATTAGCCGATGGCAGAATCCGTCCTTATGTGCAGGGGATGCTGGCTTCCCTGCCCTCCCTTGCGGTCGGTGATGTCTTCTCTCAAGAACAGTTCATTGCCATGATTGGCGGTATGCCCTTAAGGTCTGCCCTTATGTTCTCACAGGAATTTACCCCCGAAGCGCTCTTAAAAATGATAGAGGACCTAAATACGGCGTTAGAAAACGGAACGCACGGAACAGTATAAAAGGAGATGTCTCTAAATGACACGGGAACTCAAGCCGTTTTTAAATGAAGAAGGGCTTTTAACAGCCTATCCCGCCAAACGCAAGATGCAAATACGCGCCTTGTTTTATTTAGCTCAAAAATTTGAAAGCGGCAGGTTTTATACAGAAAAAGAAGTGAATCAGCTTTTAATGAACTGGCATACCTTCTCCGATTGGGCCATGCTCAGGCGCGATCTGTGCGATTTAGGCTTCTTGGGGCGTGAAGGGGACGGATCCGCTTACTGGTTAAAAGAAACGCAGCCGGATCCGGCTGCGTTCGGGTTGTCATAGTGGCTTAAAAGCCATTTTCTATCTCGTTTAGCAGCGACGCATCGTGTTGCTCCACTACCGAATAACAGATAAGTACCTTAATCAAGCGTAAGCTGAGAAGGCTGCTTATCATGCGCTGCGTGTTTGCGGATTCGCAGCCGATGAACCAGCTTGGCTGCTTCCGAGACCGGAATGACAGTCAAAGCAAGCCCCAATGCGATCATCAGCTCTTGGAAGCTGATGGCGGTAAACCCAAACAAGTTGCGGAACACAGGGATATAGATAACACTGCAGGTAAGGATAAACGTCCACACGAACGCGCCCCACAGCCACCAGTTGCGGCGTTTCATTGTAAAGATGGAACCTTGCAGGGAACGGACACAAAATGCCCGGAACATCTCTACAAAGTTGGTGGTAAGGAATGCTATGGTCATGCCGTCCGCGCTTGCGCCAAGGCTAAAAGAACCGTGCTCTATATACCCGCCCATAAAATATGAAAACAGGATAAGCAGGCCCATAAAAGCACCCTGCACAATCATCATCCCGCCGACCCCACCGGAGAACAGCCCTTCGTTCGCCGGCCTTGGCTGGCGCCGCATCAGGTCGGCTTCGGCTTTTTCCATACCGAGCGCCAAACCGGGCGCGGAGTCGGTCACCAAATTAATCCACAGTAAATGGGCGGCGCTGAACAGCTTAAAACCCAGCATGGAAGCCAAAAATACGGCTACAATCTCTGCTAAGTTAGTCGTCAGCTGAAATTGGATAACCTTGCGGATGTTGTCGTAAGTTTTACGCCCTTCCTCTACGGCGATGACAATGGTAGCAAAGTTATCGTCGGCCAACACCATGTCGCTGACGCCCTTGGTCACGGCGGTGCCGGAAATACCCATGCCGATACCGATATCCGCCGTCTTAATGGATGGCGCGTCATTTACGCCGTCACCTGTCATGGCAACGACCATGCCGTTGGCCTTCCATGCTCTCACGATTCGGGTTTTATGCTCCGGCTGTACCCTGGCGTATACGCTGTAGCGGCGCACATTTTCTATCAATTCTGCATCGGTCATTTCTTCCAATTCGGCGCCCTCTATGACCTGTGAAGCGTCGGTGATAATATCCAAATCCA
>Ga0123354_10019397_pt1 | contig 10680 bp, 10 predicted proteins | sample TergutLab28metaG_2_FD_97872 | JGI IMG/M metagenome (GOLD analysis project Ga0123354, IMG submission 97872) | Labiotermes labralis P4 segment gut microbial communities from Petit-Saut dam, French Guiana - Lab288 P4 | ecosystem: Host-associated > Arthropoda: Insects > Digestive system > Gut ...
GCTGCCGCCCGGTCAGAGATCTTCTTGATCTTCATGTGGCGCTCTTGCGAGACCGACATGCCGAACTTGTTGTTCTCGCAGACGAAAACAACCGGCAAGTCCCACACAGACGCGAGGTTCAGTGCCTCATGGAAGGTTCCACGATTCGTGGCGCCATCGCCGAAGAATGCCACCACAACGGCGTCCTTCTTTTGATAGCGCAGGGCGAAGGCAACACCGTTGGCGATCGGGAGACCGGCGGCGACGATGCCGTTTGCGCCGATGATTCCCAAACTGATGTCGGCGATGTGCATCGACCCGCTTTTACCTTTGCTGTACCCGGTGGCCTTGCCGAAGAGCTCCGCCATCATCTTGTTGATGTTGGCGCCCTTGGCGATGAGGTGACCGTGACCCCGGTGGGTGCTGCAAATGCAGTCCTGAGGGGCGAGTTCACTGCAAACTCCGGCGGCGACAGCTTCCTCACCCGCATAGGAGTGCAGAAAACCAGCCAGCTTGCCGGCGAGCATCAGGTCCTTTGACTTTTCCTCAAAGTCCCTGATCTTGACCATCGTCTCAAACAACGACAGCATCTGCTGTTTGTCAAGCTTCATGAGTTGCTCCTGTCATTGCCTTGGGTACGTGTCTTCGGCAGGCGGCATCACAAAGTTCTCCGGCGGGTTGAACAACTCAACGATGAAGCCGAGTTCCTTTCGGAGGTCGATGTAGGCGAACTCCATGCCGCCAGCGTCCGTGCCGCCGATCAGAACGTCGCCATAGCCGCGGTCTTTCAGGATCTCGCGAATCCTGGCATATCCCTCGGCGGGATCCAGGGAGATATGGTGCAGGCCAGGGCCATTCCTGTGCAGGAACTCGGCATAGTTGCTGTTTTCGCTCAACGGCTGGATCAACTCCAACTGCACGTTCAAAGCGTCGCAAAGAGCAAGCCTGATGTCGAAGTCCTCCAGCTTGCCGTTGAGAATCATGTCAGTGGTGTTGGATGGGTCGAAATGCAGAATGACCCACGGGCCAATGCCATAGTCGTCGTTGAACCGTTTCATGTAGGCGTAGAGGTCATCCACGACCATGCATATCTGGCTCACCTTTGTGAATACTGGCTTTGTATATTCCATTTCTAAACTCCTTTTCTGATAATAGGGTGGATGTTTGCGTTCAGGCCGCTTCGGTGGCGAGCACCGGTGCTGCCTCTTTGGCGTGACGAGGGTGCGTTTCAGTCAGTCCGAGGGCGACCAGCGCACCGAGCACCGCAGCGACCGCGGCGATGTAGAACGGTGCTGACGTCGAGATGTGATCGGCCGCGGCGCCCGCGACGATCGGCATGATGAAGCCGCCGACAAATTCGCCGACGCCCATGACAAGACCGACAGCTGCCGGGATGTACTTCTGGGAGACGGTTTCGGACGGGATAACCGAGAACAGCAGCGGGTGTGCGCCTTGCCCCATGTGAACAATGATCAGGATGATGGCGAGCAGCGCAAAGCTGATGCTGTGGAGGTAGATGATGGCCAGAGGGGAAAAGATGCCGACGACGCAGGCGATGATGACCATCGGCTTCCTGCCGAGCCAAGCAGACACTGTAGGAACGGCGGTGCCCCAGATCATCCCGCCGACGCCGAGCATTGCCACCGCGAGACCCATCTTGGCAGGTGTCATTCCCACGGTGTCGACGAAGTATGTCGGGGCGAATGTCACGATGACGATGTACCAGGTCACCATGCAGCAAGCACCCAGCAGGCACAGCCACAGGTTCTTGAACTTGAGGCAATCAACGAATGTGATCTTTTCTTCTTGCTCGCTTGAAATGACCGTCGACACGTGAACTTTCTTCGGCTCATCAAAGAAGTACAGCGACGCCAGGACGATCAGCAGGCCCGGAATGATTGTGAGATAGAACCCGTACCGCCAGTTGAGGTGTGAGGCAATCGCGACGAGAGCGATTGGCGCCAGGGTTGTCGCCAGCAGCGAGGGGGACGTGGTTTGCAGCAGGCCCATGTTGAAGCCGCGCCGCTTTTCGCTCGATTCGGCCGACATAATGCCTTGCGCGATGGGCAGGGTTGGGCCTTCCACAATGCCCATGGCGCCGCGCAAGATGAGCAGAGCGGCGAAGGTGGCGACCAGGCCGGCGGTGAAGGAAAGCAGGGAGAAAATGAGAATCAGGATCGCGAAGAAGGGCACGATCTTCTTGACGCGGCTGGTGACCCAGCCGAGCAGTGGCCCAGATAGCGACCAGGTGATCGCCAGTGCTCCTGACAGCACGCCGAGATCGGTATTGTTCAAATGCAGTTCGTCCTGCATGAAGGGGAACAGGGTCGCGATCGCCATGCGATCAACGAAGACGAATCCAAAAGCGAAGCACAGAATGATCAGGACGCGGTTTTCGTACCCGATCAAACCCCATTTGCGCTTCTTTTCGTTCAAGCCTTGCTCGTTTAGTGTTTCTGATGTCTGCATTTCACTTGCCATTTTGAGTACCTCCTTGTTGAGAGACGGGTTAGTTTTTAGTTGTCTTGGAAATTTGATTAGAAACGCTTCTCGCGTTGGATGCTGATCCAGCGGTCGGTTGTGAAACGATCAACCACCCACTGGGCGTTGAAGCGACCGACGCCGGACGCCTTTTCGCCGCCGAACATGACGTGTGGCTCGTCACCAATCGATTGATCGTTGACGTGCACCATGCCGGTGCGCATGCGCTTGGCCACCTGGAAGCCGTGGTACAGGTCTTCCGTGAAGACGCTGCCGCTCAGGCCATGCTCAGTGGCATTGGCCAGCGCGATGGCGTCGTCCTCGTCCTTGGCCGTGATGATGCAGCAGACAGGCCCGAACACCTCGTTCGCGGCGGCCGGCATGTCGTTCGTCACCTGGTCAAAGATCCAGGGATGAATCAGGTTGCCGTCCGTGCTGCCCTGCAAGGCGACCGTGGCGCCCGCCTTCACGGTGTCGTCGATGAAGCCCTCGACGCTCTTCACTTGCGCCTGGCTGATGATCGGCCCGATAAATGTGGACGGATCGGCCGGATCGCCGACGGGGGTGGCACTCGTCGCCTCGACGAACGCCTTGAGGAAAGCGTCGTGGATGCCCGGGGTGACGATGATGCGGTTCAGGCACATGCAAACTTGGCCCTGGTTGAAAAACGAGCCAAAGACGGCGGCCCTGGCCGCAGCCTCCGGGTCGGCGTCATCCAGGACGATCATGGCGTTGTTGCCGCCCAGTTCAAGCGACACCTCCTTGAGAAGGCCGGTGGCGACCTCGCCAATGTGACGGCCGATCGGCGTCGACCCGGTGAAGGAGATGAGTTCCGGAATCGGGTTCGTGACGATGGCGTCGCCGATCTCCGACCCGCGCCCCATCACCACGTTGACCAGCCCGGCCGGGAAGCCGGCCCGCTCGAACATCTCGCCGACCAGGCAGGCCGAGGCCGGTGTGTCGGTGGCTGGCTTCAGCACGACGGCGTTGCCCGTCGCGATGGCCGGCACGACCGACCGCATGGCCAGCACCAGGGGCACATTCCACGGCGCGATGACGCCGATGACCCCGCGTGGTTGCTTGATGACGTAGTTGTCCTTGCCGGGGACGTTCGACGGCATGATCCGTCCGTCCATCATGTAGGGAAACTGCATGTCTTCTTTGACGATGTCGAGGCAGGTGAAGAACTCGAACTCCTTCTTCGCCGCGACTGAACCGCCTTCTTCGACCAGGACGGACATGATCTCGTCCTTCATGTCTGCGATGACGTCAAGCAGCTTGAAAAAGTAGCTCTGCTTCTCGCCGGGCAGAAGGGCGGCCCAGCCCGGTTGGGCTGCGGCGGCCGCCTTGTAGGCGTCATCGACGTCCTCGACACTGGCCGACTGGTACGTGTAAAGCAGCTCGCCGGTGAACGGATTGCGGTTCTCCATGGTGCTGCTTCCACGGCCCGGGCGCCACTGGCCGCCGATGAACTGGTGTGGATAGGGCTTCATTGCACTGATACCTCCATTTGAGACTTCACTTGTTCAGGAGTTCTGTCGGCCTCCCGGCTCTCCAGGTCATTGAGGACGGGTAGGGGGACAGGCAGATGCCGGATACTCTAACACTTGTCAACCATCTTGACAACATTATTGTTGACGATCTAGAGTCACTGGTGGAACCCTCACTTCCAGAGCAAGGAAGTCAACCCCGGGAGACGTTGCTGGCTGCCGGCAGCGTTTCTCGGGGCGGTTGCTTTGGTAGGCTGGCAGTTCTTGCGAAAGGTTGGTCGCACATGATCATCGATGTTCACGGGCACTATACGACGGCACCGCCCGCCTTGGAAGAATGGCGTCAACGGCAGGTCCGCTCGCTGACCGACGAGACGGTCACCGCCGACCCGGAGGATCTGCAGATCAGCGACGGCGACCTGTGCGAGACGATCGAAAAGAACCAACTGGCGTTCATGAACGAGCGCGGGGTCGACTGGCAGATCTTCTCGCCGCGGGCCAGCCACATGGCGCACCACATCGGCGACTTCCAGACGTCCAGCACCTGGGCGTCCATCTGCAACGAGCTGGTTTACCGGATCACGCAACTGTTCCCGGACCGGTTCATGGGGGCGGCGATGCTGCCGCAGTCGCCGGGCGTCGACCCGAAGACGTGCCTGCCCGAGATAGACAAATGCGTCAACGAGTATGGCATGGTGGCGATCAACCTGAACCCCGACCCGTCGGGCGGTTCATTCAACGCGCCGCCGCTGACCGAGAAGTTCTGGTACCCCATCTACGAGAAGATGGCCGAATACGACATTCCCGCGATGATTCACGTCAGCACGGCGTGCAACCCGGCCTTCCACACCACCGGGTCGTATTACATCAACGCCGATACCACCGCTTTCATGCAGTTTTTGACGGGCGACCTGTTCAAGGACTTCCCGACGATCAAGTTCGTCATTCCCCACGGCGGCGGCGCCGTGCCGTTCCATTACGGACGGTACAGGGGTCTGGCCCAGGAGTTGAAGAAGCCACCGATTCCGGAGCATCTGTTCGGCAATGTGTTCTTCGACACGTGCGTCTACCACCAGCCGGGCATCAATCTGTTGACGGACGTCATCCCGGTCGAGAACGTGCTGTTCGCGTCGGAAATGATTGGCGCGGTCAAAGGCATCGACCCGGAGACGGGGCACTATTTCGATGACACCAAGCGTTACGTGCTGGCCGCCCCGATTTCGGACGATTACAAGCAGCAGATCTTTGAACAGAACGCCCGAAAGGTCTATCCGCGCATCAACGCAATCATTGACAAAACGGAAGCCAGGTGAGTCTTATGCAATCGGCGGAAACCGAAATCGGCGTTGTTCACACTAAGGCGCGCCGTGCCAGCAGTGCCCAAATTGACGCGCTGAAAGGGTTCGGCGTGGCGACCGTCCACGAGGTGATCGGGCGCGGCGGCCTGATGGAACCATACATGCGCCCCGTTTACCGAGGCGCCCAGCTGTGCGGCAACGCCGTGACGGTGCTGCTTCAACCGGGGGACAACTGGATGATGCATGTGGTGGCCGAACTGCTGCAGGAGGGGGACGTTGTCGTCGCCGGCATCACAGCGGATTGTCCGGGCGGCTATTTCGGTGACCTTTTGGCCACATCGTTCATGGCACACGGCGCCAGGGGGCTCATTATCGACGCCGGCGTGCGCGACACCGCGCAATACGAGACGATGGGTTTCCCCGTTTGGAGCAAGTATGTCTGCTCGCAGGGCACGGTGAAAGACACGGTCGGCTCCGTCAATGTGCCCATCATGTGTGCCGGCCAACTGGTTCGTCCCGGTGACATCGTGCTGGCCGATGACGACGGGGTCGTCGTCGTCCCTAACGAAATGGCCGAGAGCGCGGCCAAAGGGGCGCTGGCCCGGGAGAATTCCGAGACCGACAAACGAGCCAGATTCGCGCAGGGCGAGCTTGGTTTGGATATGTATTCGATGCGCGACGGCCTTAAGGCTGCCGGGCTGAAATACGTCGACTGAATAGGAGACGAGATGTTCGTAAAGACGGAAGGCTGGCTGGACTGGTGCGCCGACCCGACGCCACCGGATTTCAAGCTGCCGGCCGGGGCCGTCGACGCGCACTGCCACGTCTTTGGGCCAGGCGACGAATTCCCTTACGCGCCCGAGCGGAAATACACGCCGTGCGACGCCTCAAAGCAGCAGCTGTTCGCCCTTCGCGACTTCCTCGGCTTCGATAAGAATGTCATCGTCCAGGCCACCTGCCATGGGGCGGACAATTCGGCCATGGTTGACGCGGTGCGGGCCTCGAACGGGCGGGCCAAGGGCGTGGCCACCGTTAGGCCCGATTTCACCGACGCCCAGTTGCAGGAGCTCGACGAGGCCGGTGTGCGCGGCGTGCGATTCAACTTCGTCAAGCGTCTCGTGGACAAGTCGCCGAAGGACGACCTGATCTTGGTTGCCAGCCGAATTGCCAAAATGGGCTGGCATATCGTGTTGTATTTCGAGGCGCCGGACATTGACGAAATCACCGCGCTCGTCCAGGAACTGCCGACCACCGTCGTCATCGACCACATGGGCAGGCCCGACGTGACGAAGGCGGTGGACGGTCCGGAATTCGCCAAGTTCATCAAGCTGATGGACGACAATGAGAAGGTCTGGGTGAAGGCCACCGGCGCTGAGCGGCTGACGGTCACCGGGCCGCCCGCCCTGAACGGCGAGCACCACCCGTATCTGGATGTCGTGCCGTTCGCCAGGGCGCTGGTTGAGCGCTTCCCCGACCGCGTGCTGTGGGGCACGGATTGGCCGCACCCCAACCTGACGGATCACATTCCGGACGACGGGCTTTTGTTGGACGTCATTCCGGAAATCGCCACCACGAAAGAATTGCAGACCAAGATGCTGGTCGACAACCCGATGCGGCTCTACTGGGGCTGAGCGGACGAAATCGAAGAAAAGGATAATTAGCAAATGGAAAAACTCAAAGTCGCGTTGATTGGGTTAGGCGCGTTCGGGATCAAGCACCTGGACGCCGTCGAAAACATCGACTATGCCGACGTCACCGCCTTCGTGGTGCGAAATGCCGCCACGGTGAAGGACCTCGCCGATGAGCGCGGCGTCCCGGCGGTGTATGACAATCTGGACGAGGCTTTGGCGTCCAAAGACATTGACGCCTGCATTATCAGCAGCCCGACCGGAATTCACGCGGCGCAGGCGATCGCCTGCATGCGGGCGGGGAAGCACGTCGAGGTGGAAATCCCGATCTGCGATGTTCTGTCCGACGGCGAGGCCATCGCGGCGGTGCAGCAGGAAACCGGGCTGATTGCGATGGGCGGGCACACGCGCCGGTTCAACCCGCCGCACCAGTTCATCCATGCCCAGGTCGAAAAGGGTGACCTGAACGTGCTGCAGATGGACGTGCAGACATACTTCTTCCGCCGCACGAACATCAATGCGGCGGGGCAGCCGCGCAGCTGGACGGACAGCCTGCTGTGGCATCACTCGGCCCACACGATCGACTTGTTCGCCTATCAGACGATGGGCGAGATCGTCCAGGCCAGCGCCATTCAGGGCCCGATCAGCGAGACGCTCGGCATACCGCTTGACATGAGCATTCAGCTGAGGTCGTCTTCGGGGGCCATCTGCACGCTGTCGCTGTCATTCAATAATGACGGGCCGATTGGCACGCATTTCCGCTATATCGGCGACAACGGAACCTACGTCATGCATTATGACGACATGGTGGACGGTCACGACAACAAGATCGATCTGACAGGCATGTACGAGTCGAATAACGGCATCGAATTGCAGGATCGCGAATTCCTGAGCGCCATTTTGGAAAACCGCGAGCCCAACGCCAGCATTCAACAGGTCATGCCCTGCTATCGCACGATCGACAAACTTCAAAAACAATTAGAGCAGCAGAGCTGACCAGACCAACAGGAGATGCCGCAATGATGCGCAAGGTGCCACCGCTGAACGTAGCCCAGATCGGTTACGGGTGCATGGGGCTTAGCCACGCCTACAGCCACCAACCCGACGAGGCGGGCGGCATCGCCCTCATCCGTGACGCCATCGAATTGGGCGTGGATCACATCGACACGGCCATCCTGTACGGCTTCGGCAGTAACGAGGTGCTTGTCGGCAAGGCCCTGCAAGGGCGGCGCGACCAGGTGCTGCTGGCCAGCAAGTGCGGGCTGACAGTCACCGATGCGCAAGGGGACATGACCCGCGGCATCGACAGCACCCCGGAGAACATTAGGCGCTCGTGCGACGGCAGCCTGAAGCGTCTGGGGTTCGACAGCGTCGACCTTTACTACCTGCACCGCTGGGACAAAACCACCCCCATTGAGGACGTCGTGGGCGCGATGGCGCAGTTGGTGGAGGCGGGCAAGACGCGGCTGATCGGGCTGTCGGAGGTCAGTGCCGCGACTCTGCGAAAAGCTCACGCCGTCCACCCGATTGCGGCGATCCAGTGCGAATACTCTTTGTGGACGCGAAATCCTGAGGAAAATGGCATCCTGGACGCCTGCCAAGAACTGGGCATCGCCCTGGTGTGCTACAGCCCGGTCGGACGGGGCTTTTTGGCTAACGCCACCGTCGATTCGGACACGTTGGAGGCAAGCGACCTGCGTCGCAACATGCCGCGCTTTTCCCCGGAAAACCTGGAGAAGAACCAGGCCCTGCGCGACGAGTTCCTCCAGATCGCCGAGGGGCTGGGTTGCACGCCCTCACAGCTGGCGCTGGCGTGGTTGTTGAACCGTCCGGTTTACACAATTCCGGGGACGACTTCCCCGGCGCATTTACGGGAGAACTTGGCTGCTATCGATGTTGAATTGCCTGCTGACGCAATTGAGCGTCTCGACTCGCTGTTCAACAGCTCAACGGTGTCGGGAGACCGATACAACGAAAAGACGATGGCAGAGCTCGAATAACAAATCGACAATAAACAAGAAAGGAAAGGCAGAATGACGGTATACACGCAAACCATTTTCTACGGTCCCGCTTCAACCCGGGGATATCCGCTTAACAAAATGTACTTCACGTTCAACGACAAAGCCGCTCGCGACGAATTCGTCGCCGATGAGGCCGCCTACTGCAAGAAATTCGGCTTGAGCGAAGCTCAAATCGAGGCAATTGCGGCGCGCGACATTCTCAAGATGTTGGCGGAGGGCGGCAACGCCTATTACCTTGCCAAGCTAGCCAGTGGCGTGCTTGGTCTGGACATGCAAGACATCGGTGCCCTGCAGACTGGCGTCAGCAAGGAAGAATTCATGGCCAAACTTGTCGCGGCCGGAGAGGACTGAAAATGGCCAAGATCGTTGGAACCATCTACACGACGCATGTGCCGGCAATCGGCAATGCGATTCGCAACAATCTGCAAGGCGACCCCTATTGGAAGCCGTTCTTTGACGGGTTCAATTTCGTCCATGACTGGGTTGCCCAGGTGCAACCCACCGTGGCGGTCGTCTTCTACAATGACCACGGCCTAGGCTTTTGGCTCGACGCCCTGCCGACCTTCGCAATCGGCTGCGCGCCAGAGTACAAGACGAAAGACGAAGGCTGGGGCATCCCGACGTTCACCGATTTCGACGGCGACACCGACCTGTCGTGGCACATCGCCGAGGCCGTCAAGCGGGCGGACTTCGATGTCGTCACCTGCCAGGAGCTTTACTTTGACCACGCTTTGGCGATTCCGATGGAATTGACCTGGCCGGGCGTTCAGCGTCCGATCAAGATCGTCCCCATCGAAATCAACACCGTGCTGTTCCCGACGCCGTCGGCAGCCCGGTGCTTGGCGCTCGGCCGGGCCGTTGGCAAGGCAATCGAGTCCTATGACAAGGACGAGCGCGTGCTGGTGTTTGGCACGGGCGGTCTGTCCCATCAGCTCGAAGGCGAGCGGGCTGGCTTCATCAACAAGAAGTTCGACCTGGAATTCGTCGACAGCCTGCCGACGAACCCCGAATGGGCCACGCAATTCACCCCCGAGGAAATTGCCGAGAACACTGGCACGCAAGGCGTTGAGCTGATCAACTGGCTTGCCGCCCGCGGCACAATCGAAGGCGATGCGAAGACTCTGCATATGAACTACCACATTCCGATCTCCGACACGGCCGCATGCACTATGGTGCAGGTAGCTGCATAGTCGTAGTGGAAGTATCGATGGGTGCCCATCGGTCGCCTCGGCGGTCGGCGGGCACCCATCACTCTTAGGCAAGAAGAAGAGGTAACCAAAATGGCACAAATCGGTATTCCCTGCTGCTTGATGCGCGGCGGCACATCAAAAGGGCCGTTCTTTTTGGAATCGGATTTGCCGGCTGACGTCGCGACTCGCGACCGGGTGCTGCTGGCCGTGATGGGGTCGCCCGACCCCCGCCAAATCAACGGCGTCGGCGGGGCCCACCCGTTGACGAGCAAGGTCGGCATCGTCCGGGCCGGCACCGGGCCGGGGGTTGATCTGGAGTTTTTGTTTGCCCAATTGCAGCCGGACAGCGACATCGTTGACACCACGCCAAACTGCGGCAACATGCTGGCCGCCGCGGTGCCATTTGCGATCGAAGCCGGGCTGTTGAAGGCGGACGATGGTCGCGCGACATTTCGGGTGCTGACGCGCAACACGGGGGTTTTGAGCGACATTACGGTGACGGTGGCAGGTGGCCAAATGGTGTACGAAGGCGACGCCCACATCGACGGCGCGCCCGGAACCGCGTCCCCCGTCACCATCAATTTCTTGGACAC
>Ga0123354_10019398_pt1 | contig 10680 bp, 8 predicted proteins | sample TergutLab28metaG_2_FD_97872 | JGI IMG/M metagenome (GOLD analysis project Ga0123354, IMG submission 97872) | Labiotermes labralis P4 segment gut microbial communities from Petit-Saut dam, French Guiana - Lab288 P4 | ecosystem: Host-associated > Arthropoda: Insects > Digestive system > Gut ...
GAAAGGGGGATGTGGATAAGGGAGAGAACGGGAGGTGAAGGGGATGGTGGGGGTGGAGGGGGGGGTAGAGAGAGAAGAAGAGGAGGAGAAATAGATTATACAAAGGCTTGTCAAGCTATAAATAATTTGGATAAGAAAAGAACTTTTCAAACTGTAATATGAAGTGCAGACAAACTGCAGTCATTAGCAAAATAGTGGATGTAAAACAAGAGTCCCATTACAGGCCTGGACAGGCCCTGAGGGTTCCAGGAGGTTGAGGCTCCCAGATTTAAAGAAAATCGGCACATGAAGGCGGTAAGGTTGTCAGCCCTATGCACCGGCTGCCTTTACCCCACGGGAAATATTCCTGGTACTCATTTCTGTTAGAGTCTGAGTCAACCCCAGGGCCATAGCGCTACCGGAAGGATAATGTCAATGAAAAATTCCAGTGACACCATCGGGAATCGAACCCGCTACCTTCTGGCACGTAGCACAGTGCCTCAACCAACTGCGCCACCGCATACCCCCAGTATAGTGGATATGCACTGGCAAAAACCAGGTGTTACCAATCATATTCTAAAGAAATGTACCTTAAACTCAACTCTAATGAATAAGAGACTATGGACTGCTTAAGAAGAGCGTTAGTCAGGACTATACATGTTAGAGGTTGCCGCCTGATATAAAGCTGACTTCAATTATGGTTTGAAACTTCAACTGACCGATGGTAGCACAGAACTGGTATCAAACACCACTCCCTCTGATCTGACAGCCAATCATTCTACTGGTATATCAAAAGACATTTCAATTGAGTGTTAATATATAGTGCAATGTCCTGTCCATGAAAATGACACATTTTCCACACAGTTATCACTCACCAGAGGTAGGAATCTCGAAGGCCAGGCTGCCAAGGGAGTCAAGATCGGTTGGTGAAACTTGCTGCCCCAGCTGCAACTGTTGCCTCACACCCTGACTCTGAGCACCACTGCCACCACTAGCCGATTGCTGTTGCGTACGGGCACCAACAACGGCTCGCAACTCCTGCCGCACATACTCCGATGATATCCCGTTGTTACCACCTGAAAGACAGCACATTTCTGTTCAAAGGAACTGTACTCAGATATAAAGTGTGACCACTGGGCAATACGTAAATTAACAGGTTCAGAAGTTCTGGAACAGGACTGAATGCACCAAAATGGTGGCAGGCACATTGTGCCCTGCTTGCTTTGTCTCAACGTGCATGCCCATGACGCATGGCAGAAGTATTCTCCTGGTTTTCAGGCCACTAGGTGTGATTTAAGAAATGTACCACCACAATTATCAGGCACACCACTGGGTGGGAAAACCAGTGTTGGAAACTCTGATAATACCTTATGGAATGTAAGGAGAACAATAACCAAATTCAAATGTCAGCAGCATCACAGATTCAAGCACAAATTAAAAATCACTAGAAAGAAGACATGCAAAGTAGGTGGCCTAGCACATCAGGAAAAGAGAGGCAGAGGTGGTTGCATAATCTGAATATCCCCAGGAAGTCACTATTTCAGTTGGTAGGAATCACACTGTACTCACTAAAAATCAGAACATGTATTACGTCTGCCAACATGCTGTACAAAGAATGGCAAGAGAGAAAAAATGTCCTCCATGAATGCATCAAGATGAGAGGTGAGTTATAAATGTATAGTCTTTTGTTGGAAGATGAGCACAGATGCAAGGGCACAGCAGTCATCAAGGACACAAACCTGGTGAACTGCTTAAATGAGAATGCAATTTCGTAAGAAGACATCATTAACCACACCTGTATTCATGATGGTGCTACCTCAATAATGACGTACTTAAGTATTTACAGGTGGGAATTTGCCTGAAGCATTCAGTAAAGTGGGTAGGCAGAGATAAGATGCTGCTACAGTGAGGGCCCAACATGCTGGCTACTGCCTGCATGGGAGCAGGTTGCTACACAAGAGCAACTGCATCGAACAGCTCCTGTACCAGAACGTTCTGAGTAACCACATATGTTCATAGTACATCAACAACAATCACACCACACAATCAATCTCACTTATCACGACCCTGCATCTATCGTGACATTCATTTAGCACCTACAGTTTTCTTTCACTGTGAAACACAGAGGAATTAACTGCAGTTTAGAAAGAATACTTGGTATACTTCAATGCTAGCTGGATTGTAAGGCGCACATGATGGCCATTGTAAAGAGATACCTGATGCACAACAAAATATTCTGACACACTTTACCTCCTTACTCTACAATTTTGAAAATCACACAAGCTTATATTCAAAATTACATTTTAATTAACTTCAAAATAAATTTATCATAACCATTAATGATGGTTTTACCACACCAGACAGCAACCATACATGACAAGTACCACATCTCTGATCCCAAAGCCGCCAATATAACTCTGTACCAACACAATTAAAGCGTAGGCATTACTGAAATACTGAGCATGAAATGGCAAAGCTGGCGTACCTGACTTACACACACACACACACCTGCAAAACACACTGTACATCACTTTATCACTGTCATTGACATCATCAAAGTCACAGTCACTGGCCTCTGTCTACCCACAATCCTCCTTCCAGTCTCTTCTTTGTCAGTGCATCATATGTTCCCTTTGAACTAAAATTCCTTCTTCCCCTCGTACACCACCCCATGTCATCCAAATGAACCCTTATATGAGCCACCAAATGTCTGCTGTTCCTGGGATGTGTCCATACATCCTTGATTTTTTAAAAATAGCATTTCAACCCCCATTTTTTTCTCTTATTATAAAAATCCAGAATTTGCCTTCTTTTATATTCTTTCTATCCCCTCATATTGAGTTCCATTGGTAGTAATTTTCTACTTCTTTTCATACAAGTAACTTCCACAGCTAGACTGCAAAGCACTGTCTACTACTGCTGACCTGACTCAGCTGTCATGTGCAAGCCTTATCACATCCATATGACCATTAAGGCTGCACAGATTATGACAGGCAGGGCAGAAAAACCATCTGCAATGAACAGGGAAACATGAAAAGGTCATATTAAAATTTATCTTAAAAAATGGTACAAGAATGTACACCAGGGACAAGGTCCAGCAGTTGTATTTTGCAACTGTGGTAATGAACATTCGGGTATTAAAAAAACAAAGAATATCTTGACACAAACAGGCCACCACATTTCCTACATTAACTACAACATTCCAGCCATTATATGAGGGGAAGCAATCGTCATTTACAAAATCTATAAAGACAAAGATACAAAAAACTGTCTCCCATATGTGTCATTCACATAAATCACACAAGCATGCGTCTTGCATGACCAAATAGGGCACATAAAGCCCATTTCTTTGCATGTATATATACATCAAATGTGTAAATTTTAATGTTTCTCTGTGACATACCGCTGCACCATTGGCATACTCAGCATTTAAAGTCTTAAACTCTTCCATCCTGGTTCTGTAACCTATTATATATATGAACCAAACACACTGCAACTGATCAAGATTACAGAACTGTAATGCAGCTTTGGGATCAAGCTTACTCAACAACTTTACAAGAGTCAACTGTGGGCATCCAGCTATACAGCCAACAAAGGCAATGTCATACAACTTGGACAAGGCTGGGAAACTTGCTCATTCCATGTGAGATACCAGGGTATCACATCAGTGACTGTGAAAATGGTGTCTTCTGGTATGTAACATCACAGAAATTTACCAATGTTTTTGGATGAGCCTTCTGCCTCCAACAAATGATCCAAAGGAACCCAATGAAGGTAGCAGGTTCCTCTGAAAGATTAGTAAATATCTATCAGACCAGACAGCATAAAGTCTGAGGTGACAGCTACCTTGACAGTTCACTGCAATCACCACCACCATACAAACCAATACAAACATGAACTTAAAGAGCACACAATCTGTAGCATTATATGATGATTCCTAATCTCAGATTGTACAAAAAGTTCATACGAAGAACACAAAAATAAATACTGCCAATTTTAAAATGTTTCCAACATTGTCCACTGTATTAACAAAGCTCTGAGTAGACTTCCATCTCACAAACACACACACACACACACACACACACACAAATATGAAAACAAGTTTCTTCACAAATGCACCCACTAGAATATCAAACATATACATATACATATATATATCAACATTTATCCACAAAAACATTTAATTTCCCACATGGTTAAGAATATTTGTAGTATGTCAGCAGTCTAAGCTACTGTCATATTATTTATATACAAGACATACTTCTGAACTGACATTTCAACCCATGTACCAACCATTCTGTGGTCCATTCACAAAGCACAAATATCAGTGTTACCAACAAAGCACATTCAAGTGTCTGACGTGTAGCATCCGTCTATCCATGGTTGTGCTGTGAAAGCCACAGTAAGCCAAGTGGGTGCAACATGTGTATAAGGGTGTGCGTATGTGTGTGTGTGTGTGTACTGCTCCTGGTTGCAGACCTCTGTTCTTTGTGACACGTGCATGCCGACAGTGGAAGAAGAAAGTGACAAAACAAAGTGTTAGGAATTGCTGTGATCACAACACAAAACAAAAAACTGTACATGGGAAATGAACACAGTAATAAGAGTCTCAATTCCTGATACTAAGGAGCCAATGCCCTTATTTTTTTAATTCAAGGGATGAAGGACTTATCATCCAAGAATAATGGATTTACAACCTCCTCTGCTGTCACAAGGCTAACAACAAAATCTCAACTCAAAGGTGATGGTATTAATATTCGACTCATAAAATGCTTCACCAAATAGACTGCACACTTACACTGACCACTGATGCAACATTACAAAGAAAGACTCATAAAGAAACTAGTTTCTTGAGTTTAGAAGCCACATTCTTTTACACAAACTGTAACCATATATGTAACTGACAACAGTGTCACATTCCATATGCTTAGCCACAAAGTTTCTAATTGTCTTATTTAGCAGCAGAACACTGGGAAAGGGCAATATTGTATGTCCCTTTGGGGGGGGGGGATCTAACCTGTTATGTCTATCCTGTAACACTTATTATGCAAAATTTTTATAGCTCCTTCAGAGGCACCCCTTCGTACAAAATTCTGAAGCCCGTAATGAATGGTATATGCCATCCCATCTACCAAGCCTGTCTGATTGCTACTTTAGAAATGCTGATGTGACTTCGGAAATGTACACACGGAACAGCGAACTTGTGTGTTTGCTCTGTTATGGCCTCCAGGTTTATATTTTGTGAATGTTACGGAATAAAACTGAGAAATTTGAGCAGTTAAACATATCACACTTTTTTACACAACACACATGCAGTATCCTAGCAACAGGTTTACAATTCATCAATGTCTCTGTAATTAGCATTAAAGCTGTTGTGCCAGCACACAACAATAAACATTATTATTATATTATTTGTTCATTCATGGTGTATCTGTAGCGCCTAAATGCAGTCCTGTGATTTTGTCTGACAACAATTGGTTGCCAATTTCTGTCAGCTTGTTTATTATATTACTGTAGCTAACAGGTGTGGCCCAGTTGTGGGATGAAGGAATTAACAACAGCTGTCAGCTACAATAAGTACCATGTATAAGGAGAATGGGATTCTGCATGTAGTATAAGTCATGTTCTGTGTATGCTTAAAGTTCTGCCTATCTGTAAAATGCATGCAGCCACTGACTGCATCACATACACAGCATCAAGGACCAGTGGTCACAACCTCCATTAAAATTTAATAACGAATTATCCAATGGATCAGAAGTTATACACATTCACTTACAATGCAACTGTCAGTCTGGTGCAGACTTTCCTTCTAAAGATATACAAGCAAATCCCAACACAAATATAGACTCTTTACCTGAACGTAAGATAGACTTTCTGTTCACGTGTTACATACGCAGTATTCCTACAGCACTCACTGACACACAGCTAGAATTCTGTGCTGGCAACCCACAGCACAGTTGTGTTGCTGCCAGGCAGCACACAAACGGTGATTTGCATTACGAATATGCTGCAGGAAACAAGTGTTCATTCCAAACAAAACTACTTTTAAAATGCCAACAGCCTTTCCAATTGGCAATAGATAATTACTTCTCAGAGATTAGTATGGTAGGTTACTAAAGTTCATACAACACTGCCTAAAATTTGGGTGCTGACAGTGAAAATGTTCTAGTGAATGTTGTCTTATTTCTAGGCAAATATACAACACAATTAGCAAGGCATTAAAATTACAATTGGCAGTACAAAGGCAAATGAATGAAAAGGCAATATTAAAATACTGACGTACTAGGATTATTATACCAATGAGCTGCCTGCAGTATGTAAATGGACACGATTATTCTGAATATATCGTATCTGTGCCCTTCTTCAGAAAGTGATAACTAACACTCGCTACAGTAAGAAATGCAATACACGCACATGCATGAAAACAAGAACTTCCAGTTACTTGCACATGTCCTCACCCCACCCCCACAACCTGCAACCCTGCTATCAATCTGTGACAATCACCCAGGTCTCTCTACATGTATATAACCAGTGTGGTGCAAGACAGCCTAATAAATAACAGGAGCATGAAAAGTTTTGAGGCAAGAAAGCACCTGTCCAAGAGACAAAACACAGAAAGCACAAAAAGAACAAAACACATAATGATAAACACATAACACAAGGTGGTTCAGAGGTTGTGTTTCCAGATAAACGCAACAAATAGGCACACGTAGCTTGTTAATCACATGTGGCGGCAGGGTGCCCAGGACGGGAAGTGGGCAGTGCTAGCCGATGAGCAAATGTGGGAGCAAGCAACATGCTTGATGCAACCAAGATGAGGCCAGACAAAGAGGGAAAGCCAGAGCTGGTGGAGAGTGAGGTCACATGAGGAAGAGGTCACCTGACTTACCACCTGGCTGGTGATTGGTTGGTGTGTGGGCTTGGGTACGGCCACGGTCGTTCGCCCCGTATATATGTAAATCACCCTGATTGAAACAAAATGGGGAGGGATCAGGTGGTGGTGCATGGTACATTGCAGGATGATGCTGAGTATGATGATGGGTTTGAAGGGGGTGTGGTTCTTGGGGGTGAAATGGGTGTGGTGACATGGGGTGACCAGGGGAGAGGAGATGTTGGGGTTCCTGTTTCAGTCCGTAAGGCCGCGGGGAGTTTACTCCACCTGTAACAGGGACGGGGTGAAACGTGTCAGTGAGTTCCGACACGATCGCTGAAGTTTCCTTTCCACTGTCCAGTGTCGGGGGAAACGAATCTTGATAAAATAAACATGGACAACCAACAGACTGCATGCACAGACTTGGGTGTGTGGGGAGATGGGGAGAAACTAAAATGAAAATTGCTATATTTGGTGAAGGGTGGGTGAATAGGGTGGGTAGCACTGCTATTGGTATATTTCATATTGTACATGGGGATGGAGTATATAACACTCAAAACAAGTGCCAGGGGTCGTGCAGCAGAGCTCAAATTAACCTTCACTTACTGGGTCAATTAATTAAAAATAAAACTTAAAAAGTAATCAGATCACTCTCAACAGCACCAAACTACAAGAGTAAATTCTAATGGATACTACATTACTGCAAACCTCAAAACACTAGTCTCAGTGGCACAGCAAACGTACATAGAGAGACAGAGAGAGAAATAGACAGAAGGGGCTTCATGCTTTACTTCCTTCTTAATTGTCTCCAAAGTCAAAAGCTTCAGAAGTGGTGGTTTATGTATCACTGTTTTGGTGTGAAGACATTACAGGCTAAACCATCCAGTCTGGCTAAGCATAACCTAGCTTCTGGACACTGCCCAGTGTTCCAAAACCCACAATTTGAGGAACCATCTGTTTACTTGCTCAGCTAAAATTGAGGGGTGATGCGTACTTGATTGGGGCCATTAGAAGGAGCTACGCTCCATCTCTGAATATGTTCATCCCCCACTTTTCCACTTGGGGACAGTAACAGACCCAATCTTTGAAATACTGCGTTAACTGTTTGTGACTGTTGGAACACCAGATGACAGATAATGTCTAGAAGGTAAACAGCCCTAAATGTAATACAACAGCAAGAGCCCTAGGCACTTAAATTATGGAAACTGAGTCACATGAACAATGCTTTGTTTAACAATCAAAATTAGTTTTTAACATCAGTTTTACCATTTCCAAAGGCATTATTCATCAAATGCTAGCCTGTCCCTCGGTTTCTGCACCGTGCTGGTTAACTGTTGCAGTGTTCCTCCAAAACACTTAACATTCAAACACTACATGGTGCAAAAACTAAGCAATACTCCTACTTGTCTGCAGTGTCACTGTTGTAATAACCATTGTTGTGTGTAGTAAGCACCAGCATATTACTACCTACAGGAATCGCCAAACCTGTGCCACAAAAATTCAGTTTTCGGTGTGTATGCAACAATTCTCAATTTGGTTTTTTATCAGCAGAAAGAGATGCTCCCTTTCAGACATTTACTTCCAGAAATTTCCTTCCCATAAAATTGCTGTTACTGTGGCAACTGCTCGTGTGAAACATAATTTTACACAACACTTTGATCTGCATGGTTCAATACATTCTTCCTTATGTCAGGTTAATATGAAACCTGATTATAGTATTATTTCAAACTGAAGTACCTTTCTGTACGTTTAACAGACCACTGAAATATAAATTACAAACACAGTACACAAAAAGTCAATGATATATCACAACAGAATTTGCAAGAAATGGAGATGTGTATAATTTTTTTTACATCAACACATCATTTATGTAACAGACAATATGCTTTGTACTTTAACCTGAAAGTTGTGATTATCTGAAAGGCATGATTACTCCAAGTTCATTGACAGATGGGACAAAATTGTGCCATTAAATAAATGTATATCCTGTTCATCTGAATAAAAAAACAACGTCCCACAGTCACCACTTAACTTAGGAAGTGCTCCGGCCACAGCAGAATCCTGGCACTTAAAAAAGGCAGTATGCTGACGGTTAATACTGAACAAAACATTAATAACTCCGGAGTACATAAACAGACTTCCACACACACAAACTCCTATAGTAAAATAACAAATCAAAATATGCAAACTGTGCGAACAACACATTTACTGCTCTTTTAGCAAATATGTAAAATGTTTATTATGAAAGCAAGAAATCATCTAGCTTTCACAATTTTCTAAAACCTCTCAACGTGCTCATCAAATATAAGTTCGTGTTACAGGAATAAAATATCCACAGCTCTCCAGCATTTGTGTCAAATGCTGCTCTTCAAGGTGCTACAGCCAAATACCCATTTAGGTAAGAATGTCTTTCAAACTAAGCCAAAAGGAAGCCTAACATTGCAAACAGCAATGCAATTACTGAGCTGGGATCAGTAATACTGAATATTAAATGAAGGAAAACCTTAAATCAACGACCAGTAAATGGGGGTTAAATTCTACTTGTTGTGCACCTAATGTTGCTACTATGTATTTAGTCCAGAATAAATTCTACATAAAATTATAAATTTCTTCATTCCAGAGTTCAAATTGCAAGCCACAACCGTTACCGTCAGTGGCTAAACATAAACAGCGCACAGTGTGCTCCATACTAGAGGACAACAAACACAGTGATCAAATTTACAGTTAACTGCTTACATTAAGCAGCACCTAACTGTCCCACGTAATGTGCCAAATGGTGCCTTAGTGAATCATAAAACACAAAAATGTAACACACCGCCATGCACAGCGAACATAATGCCATATGTATTACAAACAGCCATTGCGGCTATTTCTGATTATAACAACAATTTTGTTCATTTTAATTACAGACATAACAAATTACAATTTTGTGTAATCACACTGCTATATCCAAAGAGCAAATCTGGTACAGACTGACTTTATTCTTAACCTTTACGCTGCTGGGCCCGTAACACAGCACACACTATAACATGGCATTCTTCCTACTCCCATGTCATTGTATGCGTGAACTTTAAAACTATAATTACTGTATCTCCTGAACTAATTTTCAGAAGATGTTCTTACTTGGTGGGTATAAACTTCCATCTCCAAAGGGGTCACATTACTGTGTCCCTCGGCACACCGGCTTTAAGGGAGCTTTTATCATACACAAAGCCTGTATCTGCCAGGAATTTGGAGTATGTTCTTCCCCTGCAGTTCAAAACACCTCACTTTGTAGTGCAGACCTCCAACTTCTGAAGTGGCTACATAACTTCTGGACATTCCATAACATGTGACAAAGCTCTCATCTTGAAACACACCCTGAACAACACCTCTTCAAAAATTGTTCTTAATTTTTTCCAATGAAAGTGGGCTGTCCTACATTTTCTCCTTCCCAATTAATTACCAACATAATACTGGCAGCATTAATTTCATCTAATGGACAAAATTTCTTACTACAAAAACACACATCCTACATTCTGCACGTGTTCGTTTCTTCAACTGCGCAGGGGGGTTTTTGTAACTCCAGCAGTTCTTATTTAGTCTGCTTATGTTCCTACTTGGGGACCATAGTAGCACAGTGGTTAAGGTGCTGTGCTACAAACTGGACGGTCGCTGGTTCGAATCCAGCTGGGGTCACTGGATTTTTTTTATTGACATAAAATCCTTTCCGATCGCACTATGGCCCTGGGGTCGACTCAGCCTCTAACAGAAATGAGTACCAGGAGTATTTCCTGGGGGTAAAGGCGGCCGGTGCGTAAGGCTGACAACCTACCACCATCCTGTGCCGC
>Ga0123354_10019399_pt1 | contig 10680 bp, 7 predicted proteins | sample TergutLab28metaG_2_FD_97872 | JGI IMG/M metagenome (GOLD analysis project Ga0123354, IMG submission 97872) | Labiotermes labralis P4 segment gut microbial communities from Petit-Saut dam, French Guiana - Lab288 P4 | ecosystem: Host-associated > Arthropoda: Insects > Digestive system > Gut ...
AAAATGTAAAAAGTGCAATAATAAAAGAAGAAGAAAGAGAGTGTGTGTGTGTGTGTGTGTGTGTGTGTGTGTGTGGTGTGTATGTGTATGTGTGTGTGTGTGTGTGGGGTGTGTATGTGTGTGTGTGGTGTGTGTGTGTGTGTGTGGTGTGTGTGTGGTGTGTGTGTGTGGTGTGTGTGTGTGTGTGTGGAAAAGAGCATAAATATTCAGGTCTTGACATGGACCCTTCAACCAGACTATGTGGCATCATGCACCACAAGAGGATATTAAACTTCTGTTCAGTTTTGATGTTCTTTACATAGTGATGTAAAAATGGTTAGGGTACTGCCTGAGCACACATCACAGATTTCACATTATCACCAACAGGAATTTTGTCACTAACGTCTTTATTTGGCACATAGCGTACGCTCTTCGGACCTTCTATACACTCAGTACAGAGCTGCCAATGAATTCTCCATTGTAATACAGAAACCATCGTTGTTAGTCACCGTAAAGCACTTTTGTTAGACCGCCAAATTTGTTATCTGTATGGAGAAATACAACAGATGCAGCAGTAAATACAGTGTGTGTGTGTGGGTGTGGGTGTGTGTTGAACATATCAACAGTATTCCGTGTTTTTCACCACACAGGTCTCGTACAGCCTACAAGGAAAAATATATGATGATGAAAATCCGAGCAGGTATCATCACCGTACCAACAAAATGAAAACATGTTGGTTAGTTCCACAAGTTAGTGAGACAGACCAATAATATTACCAGTGATGTAACAGCAAAAAGTGTTAGACCGCGTACGGGCACGGATCATTCCGTCTGTACTTCCATACACCTGCTCGGATTCTGCTCACCTTTACAAGCAGCACAACATTTCCATGCTTAAATATTATTTAGATCAAAATAGGAAAAGCAAGCAAATTTACTGAAAACAGTAGTGTTTTTTTCTTCTTCAAACTGCATGACAAATCAATCGCTCCTCCTGTTACAAGAAGGCGTATAACTACTAATTTGTATTATTTACATATTTGAGCACTATGCAGCATACCCTAAAACCCGTTTCAAGCACTTCTGTTTCATGCAATATGAGGCTACAGTTCTGTGATTGTAGACTGCATTTGAAATGTGATGGCACACGCGCAGAAACCAGATTTTGTCTTTCGGCCAAACGGGCGAGTCCATTTAAATCGGCCGGTGGATGTCAGTTCACTTGACTACTGGCAGCCGAGGTGTGCGCATCAGCGGTAGTAATGCTGGATACACCATGTTCTGAGGTAGAGTGAAGGGTACTGGCTACCCACTCCATTTGCCAGTTTCCCCTTCACTTCCCCTCCCTGCGTCACCGTGTGCCGTCACGTTTCAACTGGACTCTACCACTATGATGCCTGTCATGAAACAAAGAATCACACATCAGCTTCCAAACAGCCACTGTTCTATGACAATAACCAACCTTCAAACAGCTTTTTGGTATATTTTACAGCCACCTCAGCGCGCAGAGATCCTGGTAGCTAACAGCTGCCCTCATATGTGTGTTCTTCCTTCGGAAACACATATCATGAATAAAGCCAATCCCAACTGTAATACAGTTGGTAGAAGCCCTATGTAGGAACTTCTTTGCGCAGTAACTAAAATTTCAAGTGATCCAATGTCTCAATTACAGGCAATCAAAGTACAGCAGAAATTATAGTGCAGAAGACTCTGAATCCCGTCTCTTCAACATTGTTGCTGTCATGGCACTTAAAACCAGTTTCTTAACTGTGTTTGCTGATCCATAGAGAAGAAAACTAGATGCTACTGAATGGTTTATTGGACTTATAATCTGCTCCACATGTTTCAGGCACTTACCTGCCCATCATCAGGAGCTTGAGACTATACTTGTGTTATTACCGCACGTGGTGTGTAATGCCTTGGTTGCTGGTGGTCGGCGGTCAGGTGCATGGCAGTAGCTTCCCTCATACCGGACACACAGCCTGCTGTCCTGCACCTGACCGCCAACCACCTGCAACCAAGGCTTTACACACCGTATGCAATAATAACACAAGTATAGTCTCGAGCTCCTGATGATGGGCGTGTAAATGCCTGAAACATGTTGGACAGATAAGTGCAATAAACCATTCAGTAGCATCTAGCTGATTTTCTTCTCTACGCATATACGATGCATGGACAAACATACATCAAATTGTGTTTGCTGACTTCATCATTAAATATGTTTATGGGTTTTTATTAAACACATAAACCATATGAAGTTCGGTAATACAAATGTTCAGTCTATAAAATCATAGATAAAACATTACTATACTAGTTGTAATGACATTACATTAATTATAACCAGCAGTGATTCCCTACGATACGGTCACTAGTTACTGATCAGAAAACAGCATCTCAAATATGCAACATGTACATCAGTTGAAATGGAATGCAATAGTGGAAGACTTCAACATCACTGACCAGATCCTTGTTGAGCTGGAATTTTATTAGGAACATTTACAAAAAAAAATACAAAAACGGGAACGTACATTAGGCTCTGTTTAGATTAAATCACCACTGATCACTGCAAAATATTTCTCGAATCAAGGATTCAGGCCTGATTCAGACATTTCAAAGCATCTTGGTGCCTTCATAAGCAACGGCAAACAGGTTCCCCTTTAACGTAAAGATGAAACCATTCCTCTGGCACAGCATCAAGCCACAGAAAACTGGAATCCTCAGCCAGTCCATTGCAAAACATCACACTCATCAGGACTGTCACACTGCCACCAATATTTATATATAAATGGAAATAATATATTCATTATTATTATTATTATTATATTTATACAGGAGTTTCCATCCCTGTTTAAAACAATTTTGTCACTCTTCCAACAGAAAATTGCATGCATCCATTGTGATGGTTATTTAATCCATCCTCTACCTCAGCACATAAATGTTCTCTCTGATGAGCCCTAACATATATATACAGGAGCACTGATAAGTCCTTAGTCCGAAATGATGATTCTTACCTAAGAATTAAACATAAGTTGCCTTTCATCCCTCTAAAGGTTCTTGAGAATCTGCAGCAAGCAAATATTGTTTGATCTCAGCAGTAGATTAGCTTACAACGACACTAACGGTTACGTCCAACATCGGGAAGTAGTTCGGGCTAAGGACTTATCAGCACCTTGGTATTTTGATTGTTGTGTCCATCTCTCTGGTGGAGACAACCTATGCAGTTATACAAAACAGTTTGTGCATATTTGAAATCAAATTTTTGGCTTAGAGTATGTCCTCAGTTTACATAACCTCACTGTGGGTAAGGTTAGATTAGGTTAGGTTAGGTTAGGTTAGGTTAGGTAAAGAAATTTGATAACTTGGCTGCTAAAAGTGTCCAAATTTTATCCCATAGCCAAGCTAATATACATGAATTGAGGAAGCCAAATCAACAAACCTATGCCCCATTTTTTTTGCACAGAAAATCACATGTATGTTATACAGAACAAGTAATAAAGCATATTTAAACACATCAGTGTATCAGGAGCTTCTGCCACTTAATGTAGACTGACTTGTGTCCTGCAGGTCTAACTTGGTTTAGTAGTCACTTTGTGAATGTAGTTCTGTAGGATACAATGTTTGCTATCATTCGGTGCAGAATCTTTTGTCTTCCAGGTTGCTACACAAAAAATTAAAAGATCAAGATATATAGAACTATAATTTCGCCTGTTATTTTGTATGGGAGTGAAACTTGGTCGTTGACATTGCGGGAGGAAAGGAAGCTGAGGGCGTTTGAGAACGTGGTGTTGAGGAGAATATTTGGACCTAGGAGGCACCAGGTAACAGGGGAATGGAAGAGATTTTATAACGAGGTGCTAAATGATTTGTACTCCTCACCCAATATTGTGCAGGCGATAAAATCGTGAAGAATGAGGTGGGCTGGGCATGTGGCACATATGGGTGAGGAGAGGGGGGTGTATAGGGTCTTGGTGGGAAAACTGGAGGGAAGGAGACCACTGGGGAGACCTAGGCGTAGATGGGTAGATAATATTAGGTCGGATCTCCAGGAGGTAGGATGTGGGTATATGGACTGGATTGGGCTGGCCCAGGATAGGGACAGGTGGCGGATGCTTGTGAGTGCGGTAATGAACCTTCGGGTTCCGTGAAATGCGGGGAATTTCTTGACTAGATGTAAACCAGTTAGCTTCTCAAGAAGGACTCTGCACCATGGATTAAGTAAGTTCTGTAAGACACATTATTGGTCCCCACACAAGTAGAGTATAACCTGTTACCTAAATGCTAAAATTTGCATTTTTACACACAATGTGGGATTACTACTTTTTCAGTGGGCCAGACAGGGGCTGTTTAACCCCAAGGTTCAATCACCATTCAGGTGATTGAGGGCTTGATATAGTTGTGTATCATCAGTAAGTAGTCACCTCTTGGTTTAGCTATCTGTACATAAATATGCATGGTATACAATTTTTCTTCGTTGCATAGGACTAAAAATTTGGCAAATATCTCTTTACAGTAGTATCCCATGTCCTTGTGCACAATTTTTTAATTATGAAGGGCAATATACACTCTCAGTTAAACTGAGTGATTTTACTGTGTGATGTCATGCCTGACAGAAAAACTGAGTAAACCGCGTGTTTTTGACAGGCAATGGCGCTGGCCTCAGAATTGCCCTTTACAGTTGTGTTTCACACAGAGAACTGCGCAGTTCACACAGGGAATAACACAGTTTCCTCAGTTTACCTGTTTTTATCCACCATGGTCACATGCATAAGAAGACACACAGAACTGGAAAAAAAAAAGTGACAAACCTGACGAGAAATCTGCGCTGTGCCAGAGAACATTCAGTTCAGTTTTTCGTGCAGTTTTTAACACACTTAAACTGCACGGTTTATGGGGCCCTTTAATGAAGTTAATGACATTTTCTCAATTGGTATACCTTATACAGGCCTTCATTATTTGCTTGTGAGGTAATGTGCTGAGCACTAGTAAACAATTACAATTCCACACTACCTGAACTGCAGTGAAATGTCACATAGTTATCTCCTTGGTTGCGATATCATGTAATAATGGAGGTGGTAACCAATGTGCTGCAGGATCAGTGGTGCGAACAAAGTTGGAAAGTGCGCGGGTCATACTGAACGACACAAACGAATCACTGGACACTCAATGTCACCTGCAGCGTCAAGGGACATCGTGCCAGTGTATACAGAGGACTAGGTGCAGAAACAACCTTCCGCAAGCTACGGCCGGGAACCAAGGATAAAACTGTTAAATGTGACCTACCTAAAATTGTACTGGTGTACATGAATCCTCATATTTGTACTCGAGCGTCTCCCTGCACTATCTGCCATTACCAGAAAACAGAAAGCAGCTGCATCTGTTGTACATATTAAAATTCTTTATATCAATACACAGTCTTTACCTAGCCTACGAATGTATCAGTATAGCAGCCCCTTGCAAACAACAGCGCGCACAGGCAACTGCGATGTCCTTGCAGCTCTGTTCCAGAAAATGCAGCCAGACAGTAGACAAGCCAACCAATAGTTTTCAATGTGCAAAAAAAAAAATTAGAAACAGAACAAATATGTCTAACACTAGTTGGCATCAACTGAACACAAACAGAACTGCATACCAATGGAACCTGTGTTTGTCAATGCTGTGGTTGTTCAGAGGCTGCTGCATAATTATATAACATTAATTAATCTCACTTACAATAAAACTTGGTAAAAAAAAAACAGAAACTGTAATGTTATACAGGAACACAACTAAATTGTTTCTAGGAACATTAAAGTAATATTTCTGAATCTGTGCAGGTAGGTTTTCTACACATTAAAACATTTCATGTTCAAATGTTAATGGCATAACCTCGATATGCACAAAAAAAAAATGGGTGCCAACCCCTTCAATTCAGTGTTAATAATATTACTTATCAGTCCATCAGGGTTTAACCCTTTTAATCATGAAATTCATATAGACACCGTATATTCTCAAATCTAATCCGCGCCCTTTTTACAGTTTCAGGGGGCTAAAAAATCAGATGCGGATTAGAATCGCGTGCCAATTAGATTCGCGGTCGTGAGCTGGATTTTGGAAAAATGATAGAACCGCTGTACGTGCCATAAGAATACAATACAATAATTTATTATTTTATTTATAATATTATATAATATATTGTATAATATTTATAATTCATTATTATTCATCAGACTCGCCGTCATCACTCATAACTGAATCGGTATCCGTCGCCCAGTCACTATCATCTTTATCCTCACCATCGTCCTCCCATAGGTGCGGATTAGAACCGCGAACTAACTTTTTTTCCGTTTAAGAAATCGGCAATAACTAGTGCGGATTAGATTCGAGAATATATGGTATTTGAATAATTCACTCCCTAACTGCCTGGGAAAAAAAGTCCCCAGTTCAAAGATAAATCTAGAGAAATACTGGGTGTTTAACCTGAGAATCACAACAAATCTAAAGAATATGTTACAATATAAGATTTGTATTAATGCTAAAATAGGTGGTACATTGTCACCCCTGTGAATGAATAGGGTAAAACATGTCAAATGAGAGAGTAAAATTTGTATAAATCGAAACATCCTCTAGTTATGTCCTTGATGCCTACAACTTGAAAAGAAAACCTAAAGTTAAATTATATTTGACAGGAACAGTTCAATATCGATGGTAAATGTAGAACAAGAGTTTCATACACCATGTTTCATATGCATCAGTTCATTACCCATGTTATCTCACGTTTACTTATCCCAGACGTGAGCTGCAAGTTAATAAAACGCGATGTACCCCCACATTTAAAATTTCTTTTGGGGAGCAGTGAAATTAATGAGGAAAAATCTTAAATTAATGGACATTTAAAATTCTCAACATTATGAGCAACAAGCTGTGGCGATACCTCAGAAATGGCATAATGAAACTGCTCATGCCTAAGAAACATAAAAGAACCTCACTATGATAGTGAATAATGAAATTGCTACCAATCCTTTACAGGCCTTTTGTTGCTGTGTTTCCTCCTTTTCAGATGCAAATATCTGATTGAAATGCTTTACCTCAAATGATTTAATCTGCTACAGATCTTTGAAGAATAAGAGACCAACTTGATGTCACTAGTTATTACATTTTATTTCCCTTCTTCTATACTCAACATGTTTTGGACATTAATACATTCATCATCATGAGCCTGCGACTTTTCTATTGTATCACCACTTTGGTCGTATGTTCTTGTTTCGATGTGTGTTGGAGTTTCGGTGTGGCTGGGTTGGGGTGGTATCTGTGTAGCAGGCTGAAGCACTGAAGTTGTGCTTCAGCCTGCTACACAGATACCACCCCAACCCAGCCACACCAAAACTCCAACACACATCGAAACAAGAACACATGACCAACGTGATTATACAATAGAAAAGTCCCAGGCTCCTGATGATGGATATATTAATGTCTGAAACATGATGCGCATAGAAGAAGGGAAATAAAACGTAATAACTAGTGACATCAAGTTGGTCTCTTATTCTTCAACTATCACAATGATGCACGGTCCAATATACATAAGATCCTACAGATCTCTTTGGGCAAGAGAGGGAAAATCCAATTTGTTGCCGTGGTGTGAAAAATATTGAGAAGAAACCCATTTCCTGTCCTCCAGCCACCATTCAATTTACGTAATGGCCCAATTAAATCAGATAAAATCTGTTGGAAGCTTTCTCAACCCCAAAATGAAGAATTAAAAAGAGTCTACAGGAGTTGGCACCACTTACATAGGGGTTATAATCCTAGAAGATATACCAAATACATTTTCTAGACATTCAATCGCCAATCCTTCAATGCTTTTTTTACATTACAGTAAATAAACTTTTATAGAAATAAGTCTGATATCTCTTAACAGAAATACTTAAAAAAAAAAAAGGACTGAATAATTTTAAATTATTCTTATACAATTGCTAAATACACAGGTTACACATTGAAACGCTAAAAAGTTACATTTAAAGGTATTTAAAAAACAATGGTAAATGTAGGAACTTCTGAATCATTTAACATTCAAAAATACAACAAACTCTTCAAAATCAGAATGGTGACCAGATATTCTCATCAGATGTGTACCCATAGTTAAAATATTTAAAAGTATACAAAGTGCCCCGTATTGAATTAAGCACTATGCCTTTTTAATACATGGAGATCTGGAGGCAAAACTCCATCCCTTAACCCTTCAATGGCCATGTAGACTACATGTTACATATGTAACTACTGACGCAAAGGAATGTGTTATGCAGTTGCACTTCTCGGTACAACGGCAGGTGTGTGCCTAATGGAGGGTCCACACTTAGCATTAGGTTATGGTTAATGCTAATAAATCCACACCCAAACTGTCTTACCCGCTGGGAAAGTCTTAAACCATCCATGGGGTAAAGGTGAAGTGGGGCCTTAGAACTAGTATGGACATCACAGAGAAGAGAAAAAAAGGTCTTGCCCATCATGTCGTAAAAAAAAAAGGTAAATAATCTTATCACATGAAATCAAACTGATCAGAGGATATTCCAGGCTGCAACAGACCACAACCCTAGGATTAAATATTTTACAATCAGGTACCTATCTCGATTGATGCCTTCTCAAATCAGTACATTTCATTCGCGAATACAACCAACAAGATGCGACATTTCACAATTTATTTGTTTCTGTAAGACGCTCTATATCTTTAGATGTGTCGTCTCCCGTTGTGTTTAGTAATACAATAAGGAGAGGGTCTTAAAATGAGTCAAAAGACAACTAAGTTTGCTAGTTGTTCTGGGCCACCTTCAGGTCACAAAAGTATTCATTCGAGGAAATTATACAGTATAAGCCATAAAATACATCAATCTAAAATTGATACGACAATTGAGCGAGATCTCGTTGAATTTTAAATTGATATATTTTATGACTTATACTGTATAGTTTCCTCAAATAAATACTTTTGTGACCCAGAGCAGGGGCCGAAACATGTGGTCAGTTTAAAATAACAACATCTAAAAAACTTAGTTGTGTTTTGACTCATTTAAAACCCTCTCCTTGTTGTGGACGCTCTACATGTTTCAGACAGTTTTTCTGTCCATCATCAGAGCTCAAAACTGCACATACAGCATCAGGTATTTGTCAGACCAATATGCTACCTGCTGCTAGCCTGGCCAGGCTAGCAGTAGGTAGCAGTATTGGTCTGACGCTGTATGTGCAGTTTCGAGTTCCTGATGATGGCTGGAAGAACCGTCTGAAACATGTAGAGTGTCCTACAAAAATGAATTGTGAAACGTTGCATCTTCTTGGTTGTACTCTGAGAATATATTAGCGATCCACGGACCTATGAATGTTAAATAGTACATTTCACTGCCGCACACTCTGACTATATGTACGCTTTTCAGTGAAACGTTCAGACATCACTTTGGACGACTTCAGGTATATCTTCAAGTAAAAGGATGTTCGTCTTCCAACTTGAAACTTTTGAAGACCAGATGAAAAATCACTACATGAAATTCAAACCAGAAGATCAAGTTTTGCAGCAAAGGTGAGTATTCCTGCTTAAATACTCACTAACATGTTTAACTGAATTTAATGTCATGTACCTTCAACGACAATTCTCACATAAGAAGCCCATAAGCGCTTAGTACAGAACATATATAGGATGTTACTGGGATTGAGTTCTGCTCCTAAAATGAAGCCAGTATATACCTATAAAGATGTCAACTGCTTCTCAACTCACCTACAGAATATGTCGTTGATGTAATGATATAAGCGTGAAGTTCCAGCTTGTTTGGCCTCAGAAAGATTCTGAATACTCACTATAAAACATTTGAAGTATGCCCTTCTATGTTAATGTCTGACATCACTATCTGCAAATATTGCGTACATCAAAGAGCTGTGTATTCTAAGAAACAAATAGGAAGCACACAATATACCAAATATAAAATTGCTAAGCATAAAACTGGTTTCCTGCTGCAGCTCTGGAAAATTCTGAGATACCTACAGTGTTGCTCTAATGTTCTGGTCCATCATGGCTTTAGATTCAAATAATTAATCCTTGGCACTTACATTTGGAAACGTGATTTCACAATTTCCAGAATACTGACATTTTTTTGGATTGGTTATTTTGATTTAATGTTCAAATTCAGTGCAAAATGTTTGGTATTGTAAATCTGTGCATCTTCTACCTAGCAGAGAAAAGTGTGAAATACAATTTCAGCTACTCTTATCTCAATTTTCTGCTTGTTTTTTAATTAAAATATGCAACATTCTGGAAATCTGTGGATGCAAGAATTAACAATCTGAGAAGATCCGTTCACATTAAATATTGATAAGCCTATGCAAAGGGCAGCATATAACCTTAGAACATTAATTTAATATCCATTACATATTTTTATTTCCATCAATTTTGACACACAAGCTGAGCATGAAATTCATTCCAGGACCACATCAAAGTTTTGCCCTGATGCTTGAGTGTTCCTATATAAAACATTCACTAACATGTTTAACTGAATTTCATGTCAAGTACCGTTAATGACAAGAAGCCATAAACAATTACTACGGTACATATACAGGATGATGTTACTGGGATTGAGTTCTGCTCCCAAAAATGAAGCCAGTATGTACCTATAAACATCTCAACTGCTTCTCAACTCACCTACAGAATATGTCATTGATGTAATGATATGTGCATGAAGCTCTGGCTTGC
>Ga0123354_10019401_pt1 | contig 10679 bp, 7 predicted proteins | sample TergutLab28metaG_2_FD_97872 | JGI IMG/M metagenome (GOLD analysis project Ga0123354, IMG submission 97872) | Labiotermes labralis P4 segment gut microbial communities from Petit-Saut dam, French Guiana - Lab288 P4 | ecosystem: Host-associated > Arthropoda: Insects > Digestive system > Gut ...
AGTTTAATGTATGAACTTAAAAAAATGGAAAGGTATTTACGAGTAAATTTGTTGGGACCGGGCCCTCGTCTTATGAAAAAAGAATTTACCGGGCCGCGGTCTCACAAAGTTTGAGAAACACTGGTCTTGAGGACGCTGAATGATTTGTTTCGTGTGTATCAGAGTGGTCGGACAGAGAGTAAACTCACATTATCCCAAAGCTTTCAGTGTACAAGTCTAAAAGAAAACCATCAGTTTTCTACAGAAAAAAGAAGTTCACTTCAGTACATTTGTTGACACGAAGATCGTTAATCTAGCGTTTGTAGAAGCGAAGGAGTTGCATATTGCAACCTGCGCTTTGTCCAAGATTTGTACTTGCAAATGAATTAATATGGCAGAGTATTTTGTCACATGATTAACAAATATCCGTGTTACATGATTCACCCAGAACAACTGAAAGTTATTCAGGTGGACAAGAAATTTCGTGTCTTTATGGACCCGGGAGGTTTGTCGTCGCGATAATTCTTGCTCTGAGGCAGCTCATACCAGGTATGTATTTCTTAAAAATTCATTGCAGCGATATTCTAGGCCTACCAAGTTATTCTTTCCCTTCAGTTTTTCTGTCTGACATTTTTTAAGCATGTTTTGCTTCCCACAGATTCTCGGCATTTTCCAACCTTCCTAATTTGAAGTTTGCATATGTTGGAAAAGCCAGTTAAACATTTTCTGTACTTTTCTCTGATTAGTTGTTAGTTGATCTGTCTTAGACTATTCCACTTCCACTTTCAAGCTAACGCAGAGTTTAACATTTGAGTTCACGGAAGAAATTGTCACAAGAAACAGTCAGTGAACTTGCAAAATGAACCCCCGCCAAATTGATTGTCCCTGCCATAGTATTTGAAGCTATTTATATTCCGTAGCGTCTTGGTAAGCAGCCAGGTGTGTTGGCAGTATAGCTTCATGAATCGTTTCCACAGTAAACGTATTTCTATTTTTAATCCTCGGAGCGAGCCCCGTACGCCTGCATTTTGTGCTATTTTCTGACTGATTCATTTCTATATTGACGCGTTTAAAATGGCACCTATACACTGGCTCGGCACGGTCATATATTTAGATTGCGATAGGACAGTGACTTTCTGCCAGTTTGCACCCTGAGGGGGACAGGGGAGTCAGGCGTTCGTTCCTAGAAGTCGGGCCGACCCATATCCGCACAATGAGTCCGTAATGCCAACTTCGCGCCATCGAAGGAAGCTCTGTCGAGAAAACACGCAGTAAAAATGTATGTATAGCCTATGACGGGCTGTGGGGCTGGGAGACCTGCAAGGGACTGCTGCACTGACAACAAGGCGATGAGATGCAGAAACAAACTTTTCCCACCTAACGCCGACGTCTGGAACATGCGACACTGTACCTACATGCCTCTTGCATCGTCATGAGGTGGTGTTTGGGCACGTAGGCAATTATACCTACATTTTCGTTATGTGTTGATGGTTTTGCGTGAGACTTAAGGGAGCAGAACTGACAGTGAAGTTCTGTGCAGAGTCGAACAGGCGTGAGGAATGCGGTGGTTGTCAAACACACTACTCTGTCAATACAAATCAATTAGAAAAAGTTTATTAACTTTGTAAACCTGTCGTGTCCTCTCGGATAAACTGTCACTGTGTTGCCATTCGTCTCGTCTGTACGGGATCGCCCCCTGTCACAACACTTTATGTATGACTTTGACTACTTCCATATCAGTAAAGATCTGACGGAAGGTAAATAAATCAATCAATCAATCCCATTTTCCAAGAAGGTCTGTCCGGGAATATACAATAATAAAAATCCAAGTGGCTGTAACCGTCCGTAATTGTGACAGTTTTATACTGTGGGTTGTATATATAGGCCTGAACACAGGTCTTTCATGTGTCAGCCCGTTACAAGGCAGCCATAACCAATCAGTTATGCTGCATCGGACTAATGATGACCGTCATTTTCGTTGCTTGGCAGCCGTTCAACGCATAACGCGATCACAACGGGACCACAAAGGAAAGTCGTAGGAAATTGGTAAGTGGGAATGTAAGCTTATTGACTTGCAAGAATATTCCATGTAAACGATTTGATTATTTTATAACCGATTATTTTAAGAACTGTACTGGCGCTTTGTATTTGAGAGGTTATAAGCAGCTCATCGTGCCCAATATCGGACTGTTGGTGGCGGTGAACTTTTGGATTCTGTTAGGGAATAATTAAACATGCTGTATTCCGTATTTTAACTTCGAAAGTCCTCGTAACGCGGTAAAATGCGAAAACGTCCTGAAATGATGTCATGACAACGCATGCTTACAATCTAAGTTACCTCATGCAGTACGGCTTCTGAAGTACTTTTCGTGGATTTCTTCAGTCTGTAAAGGCAGTGCCGATATAATACTACAATTGGGCCACAACCATTTCCTCCTCGCATAGCCTTTCCATTTTTTATACAGTAATTCGATGCTGTATGGCCGGAACTACTGCCAGCGTCATTACATGAAATCACACGTAATTAATTAAACAGTAAATAATTAAGACATGGATCCCGTGTCCGCATTATAGCTGAGGCCAAGGAGTTAGGCATGTGGAGACATTCTACACACCTACTGGTTAAGACCGCTTCGTAAGATTATTTAAAAACACCATATCAGTATGATGTACTATCATCTGCTTATGCACAGCGGAATGGACCATGGCGTGTTGCAGGGGTAGTGAGACTTTTTTGCAGGTGTACCACTAAAACCGCTTCTGTTTTTTTATTTGAATAAAAAGTCTGAAATTGTAAAGACTGACTGACAGTGGTGATGAGTAAGTGATGTTGGCAGTGCTGTGTATTATCAAATATATGGGACTTCTTTATTTCCTAAAATTTTTATCCTTCTTATGTTTTGATTTTGTTATTACACCCGTGTACCAGTAACAGTGGTTGGTGTACCAGCTGTGGTACACCTACCACAGTTTGAGAAGCCATGGTGTATTTTATTCGTAGTTTCTCTGATAATCTCTTTCTTCCTTCTCTCTATATTTACATACGACTAGTTGGCCTCCTCTTGTTATGCTGCAACTGTCCTATTCATATTTTTCCCTATTATTCATGTTCTTTTCTTCATCTCTTATTCTTCTGCTCTTGTTTTTGTATTTACACGTGAACTTTTGCTATGCTGATGCAGGTGGAGTTCGAGTCGGCACTGGAGCATCCATTCTTTGTGTTCGACCAAGGATGGGCGTCTTGCTACCCGGAGAGAACACTTCAATGCTATGGGCTCAAGTGTCACCGCCTGCAAGTGGGTGATGTGTGTATATGCCTGACACCCCGGACTAAGAGCACCAAAAAGGCAGAAAACTCCCGAAAGCGACGCTGGTCTGCCCCTGACCAGTTCTGTAATGATGATGAGGAAGAGGCATCTGCTTCCATGAAAAGGGCAAAGGACTGAGCGTCATGACGCTACCTCAACGCCATGTTCCTATGTGATGTAACATTTCAGTGTGCAGGGAAACTTAGTTCTTCAGAGGGCATGGAGACCAACGGTGGGTGTACCTATTGAGCCTCAGGCTTGTAGGCTGTATGACCTGCTGGTGACTCGCTGTGCCCTATATACAGTTATGGAATGATATGCCAGTAAGTCTGTGCAACTCCTGGTGTGCAGGCTATGTATATCAGGAGTGGGGTGTTCCACACTGTATAGTTTCCACAGGACACACTGTTGAGTCTGTGTCCATGCCAAGAGGTTACATGACTTGTCTGAAACTTAGGCTTGCAGGTTGTGTTACCTGCTGGTAAGTTACTCCATTCAGTGTGCAGTTATGGAATGACAACCTGTGAGTTACTCCAGCTCCCTGCACTCCTTTGTTTAGGAAACAACCCCCTGATGAGCCTGTGAGTCCAGACCTACATGTTAAGTGACCCTTAGATCAGTTGTTTTGCCCTCTGTTCATTAAGAGAATGATATACTGGTGAGTCATTTCACCATAAGATTTGCAAGTTTTGCAATCTGTGGGTGAGCTGATCTGCTGTATGTACTGTTATGGATTGATCCATTGGTGACTTGCATTGGTACAAACATGGTATCAAAGTTGATGAGTCTGAAACAAAGTATATGTATATAGCTGTGCATTATCTCTGCAAAGAAAATATGTTATTGACTTGTGCAGTTCACACTGTGTGTTACCACACCTGTTGTTTTTGCTGAACAGGATATGCAGCTGGTGAGTTAATGTGATTGTAGGTTGTGGCATAATTTGAATATTCACCCAGAATTTCTTTGGAGGGATTGAAAATATCGTAACTGGTCTCAGTCAATATAACTGGCACACTCACGTGGCAAAACCTTGTTCAGGGGAGTCACCCACCCTTGGTCCACTGAAAATATAAATTGAAATCATGCATAGCAAGAAAGAGTTCAGCAGAGTCCATAATTAGTGAATATTTTTGGAAATAAATAACATAAATCTCGATCCACCCCCCTCACCTGTCATCAATTTGATTCTTACTTCCCTCAACCTGGAAGACTTTGACAGTACAGAGTAAAGGTGAAGGTAAAGTTGTATGCTGTGAAGGCATATAGAGGGAGTGGATGTGTACCTTCACACATTCTTAACCTTGGCAATAGATGGAGGTGAGTGATCAGCTTCACACCCCAGCTGTTTACTACTGGGAAAGGGCCCCTGTTACTAATTCAGTGGGAAGCTGTGTGGGCCTCAGAGCTGGTCTCAGTGCTTTGGAGAAGGAAAAAATCTGTTGTACCTGCCAGTAATCTAACCATGATTCCTTGGTTGGTTGTCTAGCCTGTAGCCTAGTTACTTTAAGAATACACTAGCCTGGCTCCCTCTATGGAGCCTAGGCGAGCTGAAATTTGAGCCTGAAAATTTCAAGATGCAAAACACTAAATACACTCCATCTTTTACTACATTCCTGACATATATATTGAACAGTGTAAAATACTTAATTAGAATCCAGTGGGTTCTCTGAACTTCACCTGATTATTTCTTTCAGATTCATGAAACAACGTTTCCATCATATTAAAATACTTCCTGTGTACCTTCTTCTCTGGGATATATTTTACAGTTTTGGTGAGTAGAATCCTGATAGAATTCGCTGTTCTGGCATGTCAAATGAAATTTCCCACCACAGGTATTCAGACTTTCTTGACACTCTTCAAGCCTTGCAGTCAGATAGTTTGTTAAACAACTTCTATAGTAAGTTTATATGACATGTCACCATTCATATTTGTTCTTGTTTATATCAGTCAGCTTGTGACTCTCAAAATGACATTGATAGATATGTTCAGCAAAGAGACAAGATTTCAGATTGACATTTTGTAGGACTGTGATTTTAAAAATATCATACAGAATTCGTATGAAATTCCATTTATCGAAATATGTCACAGAAGTTGTTGGGGTGAGATTATGATCAAATGAATAAAAATCTAGAAATCTTCTTGAAGGGCAGCAAAAAAAAATTGGTCTAGATGTGGGTATGTGTGTCTTGATATGTATGCAAAGACAGACAGACTCACACAGTGTATATATGACTCGATACATAATTTGAAACAGAGTAAATCTTTTGATAATAATGAAAATATTTGTAGGAAAAACTAATATGAATATGCTTTGTGATGAAGTTAATGAGAATAATACATTTGGAAAGTACTTGTTCAGAAATTCTCATCATACCATCCACTTTCTAAAACTCTAAATATTTTATGATATTTTAGGTTCTTATGGTGGATGTAACATCATGTAGTCTGGTAGCAACACAATCATGTTTCAGAGGAGCCTACAGAGGCACGTAGAAGATGGAGGTGGTAGACTCCTTGGACATGGTGTAGGTGGCTACCAGACTGCATCATATTATATCCCAGAATATAGTGATTGTCACTGAAGATCATGACATGAGGGACTGTAACTTCACAAGTACTCTATGGTTTGGAACTGCTATCTTGCTTTATGGGACAGATGTGAAGTGTGCCTAAGACAGAGTGCTCAGAAATACAACTGAACTGTACAGGGATGAAGTAAGGAACAGTTTGGATATTACATAACGAGGTACTTTCTTTGGTTTTTAGAAGTTCCCCTCTTGATAGAGTAGTGAAATTTCAAAACAGTGATGGTCTGGGTATGTAGCTTCAGTGAGTATACAAGGATTACATGCAGAATATTTGTTAGGTGACATGGAAAACAGCCATCTGGTAGAGGAGAAGGGAAGATACCATTAAGAAGGATATTAGGGAAATAGACTATGGGGATGGTAGGTGGGAGTGTCATGTCTTACTGCTTTGATATTGGCAGTGTTAAAACTTTTTGAGTTCTCCTATGTAATTAAACATGAAAACAGTATGTACTCTATCAAGAATCTAATTTTGAACAGTGATCTGAAAAGTGAATCAATAAACACTATATTTTATTACACAGATCCAGTAATCAGTTATACTGTTAACATAAATGTTACATCAAGAAGCTTTATTTTTTATGTCAGAAGGAAAATACCTCTGGCATATATATGGGAAGCTAGGTGAGCAATGCCATCTGCCTGATAATGTCCACAGATGACATGTTGCTTTGAAAATTTGCTGAGCATAGTCACAATTACAATGCAGCATACTGTTGATATACCAGCAATGAAAAGAGTTAGAGAGCATTATTAATTTTTAAATAGCAATGAATTTTCGTTTAAAGTATGGGAACAGTGGAAACATAGCACTTTTTAAATGTATTGTGTAAAATGCTGATGCTTTCAGCATCCTTAGATGAATGGTAATTCATCACTGTTGTTTCTGTGATGGTACATGACTTTAAGTGAACCTCTCACTACCATTTTAGTCCTTCATTTTAGTTAGATATATAGAGGAGTCAGAACCAATTCTTGATTAAATAATGTGAGAATTGAAAAAATTACGCAAAGAGAAATATACTCATTTTTTTTACTAATAAAAGCAAGAGGATTTTGAGGGGTAGGGCAAAGTTCAGTAGATAACATAAGTTCCCAAACACAGAAATCATTTTGAAATGAAGTGTGATTTTAAAATATTCTTGAGCTGATAGAAATTGTGATGTTCGTATTCAACATAAGTGTACGTAGTACTCGATGTTAATTGCCTCTGTGTGCCAAGAGGCGAGGAACTTGTACAGTTAAGTATGTTAATGGAATGCAGAACGGTACTGTTCCTGGCCAACAAACAAGATGGTTAAAAGAAGGAATGAGTAATTATGATGGTGGATATTTTGTTAGAAAAGCGTGGACTGGAATTGGTGGTGAGGTTAAGAGAAAGATTTCAGACTGAGAGGAGGTAGATTACTGAAATAGTCACTACTTGCATCCAAAGTCACCATTTCTGTTGTGATTGTAATAGTATATAAACACTGGCTGCTACAAAATTGAATAAATATTAAGTTGTCACACAAATCTGAAAGCTCTAATGCCAAAATAATGTGTTTGAAGATGAGATATGAAAATGGTTGCATATAGCAACCACACTGGACACATTTGCATAAACATAGCATTACTTCAGACACTTGTATCATCTGTAAATGCCGTTTCATCCACACAGTTACATACATTTTTCAGTTTTTCTCATTCATTTTCACAGGTTTATAAGAGATGAGTTATTCTTTGTAGACCATGCCTGTGACTATATGGTTCACATTTAGAATTTGATAGTTTGTTCTTAATTATTGTAGTGGTTTTCTAGTTTCATTGAAAATTTGTTCTCCTCTGTAAACCCATACATGAGTTAGATAACTGTGCCATGTAACAGGTTCCAAGACTTCTCAGTGCCCCTTGTAATGCCATTGTTATATTTAAAGATTTTAGAGTGGAAAGTGTGGTGTGATTTATAGTTGTTTCTGAGAGACAGGCATGTTCTATTGCAAGAAGAAAATAGTGTAAATATTAAACCATGAGGATTTCTTCACAGCAAAACTGACAATCCATGTATAATGCATACTACTTTGTCATGACATATTTTTATATGTAAGTGCCTTCAGAGAATATAACTTATAGAAATAAATAGACATATTACAATGTATTGTGTAGGTAATATTTTCATGACAAGCAGCATTTATTTGAATATGTTGTGCAGCCTTATGGCTGTGTTAATAAAATGAAGTATATATTGTATTATGTTGTTAATGTACTGCGTATTATAGAGTGATAAGCAGGTTCAGCTTTAGGCGTGGGAAAGCTGGGCAGCAGCTCAGGGCATGGAACTGAAGATGGTGCCAAACAAGCTTTGGTATTGTGCAAATGTTATCAGTACTTTTATTTTAACTATGAGTAAAAATGTGAATTTGCAGAATCTGTGTGTATGTTGTATGTTTTTGTTTAATTATTATTATTATTATTATTATGTTCTTCATAGTAGTTTCTATTCATGACATTTGATACATGCTGTACTTTAATACTCAGCTTTCATTTGTTGCTTCCTACATGTGAAATTGTGAGATTACACTGCTGCAATGCAACAAACTCATCCTGAAGTGTTTGATAGTAAGAGCGTTCAATATATGTCATGTCATGGCAGGTATATTGGCTGAATAATTTGCTTTTGCATAAAGTAGAAAATTTTAAAGTAATATAACATGTTTCAAATCTTAATACCCATGGAAAACATGTGTTTCTTTTTTTATGGATGTGATAATGATTCTAATAACAGAACCTCACAAAGTGTGTCCATTTTATGAAGTGATACAGGAATTTATGAATTAATGTGGACATTGTTAGAATTCCATGAAAATCTGAGTTCTTTTAAAGTTAATTTTGCATCATGCACTACTTCCAGAGCTGATCAAGAAACGAACTAATTGGTAGCCACTATCAGAAAGCATGAAAAGTTTAAATAAAAAGAAACTGAGGCTAAGTGGCATTGCAATACTGCATCATTTCTGCAGAGTTAACAGAAATATTCAAGGATAATAAAAAAAACTGCACTATTCCAGTCGAGTCACAGAACAATTTGACAGTACATGTGAAACACACCTGCCTCTTATGTTTGAACATTTTACTGTAGGTTTAGATTGTGGCAGTCAACCATCACTTACATATGTAAGTACATTCAATTGATATTGTAATGTTATTGCAATTATAAAAGTCTAATGGGTTTATGTAATTCTTTTTAACTTGTTACAGATGAACAGAGCAACATTTCCTTTCCTTCATTCTTGATGTGTTAATGCAAGGTATTTTTTCCAGGAGTTTGAGACATGAGAAATTACAGTGTCAGTATCCATTGTATGCGGAATATTTACGTATGTCTATGACAGCAGTTTCAGATTGGATCAAAAGTGGTCAAGCAGAAATTCGTTCTCTTGCCCCTTTTATTGTTGCCGAAGAGCCAGAACTTTAGGAAGAATATAAGGAGACACCACATACTTCACAAGACAATGTAAAACAAAATAACTCTTCTTATTAGTGTTGTCATCTCTGTTTGTTTGTGCATATTTGTAGTAGGCAAGAGTCTGTCTATCCTTACCGCTCGTTGCTTCCAAATCGGCCCGTCGTACGAACAAGAAAAGGTTCATGTTTGAGAGACAATACCGCAAAAACGATTGATTTTGTAACATTTCGAAAATCAGGCATAGGATGCGCAGATGATGGTAAACCCATTGCAGTCATTTGCAGTTCCTGGAAGGCAGAGCTGTGCAAGAAACATGGAACGGATTGAGTGAAGTGGAAAGACCAAGAATTGCTTGTATGATGGATCCAGTGGGGAAGAAAAGAGGGGGGGGAGGCTGCCCTAGGTTAAGGAGTAGTTCTGTAGTGATAGAATATACAGTGTATAGCCCTTAGTTTATACATGCCCAATAGTTACGTCTTCACATATAAGTGAGCCGGAAGTGTCACACTGGACGTAAGCGTGAACGTAAAGGACGACGACGAATACGAAAAAATGAGATAACGCGTAGCCACTGGAAGTGCAGGAGTACAGGCCCGCCAGAGAGGTACGCATAATGATGTGTCCCCAGGGAAGAACATAACAAATAACACTGGTGCCCTTTATTTGAGGCCCCCCTCGGATCAAGAGATATTTTCTGCGCATTCTTCTTCATGTGAAAATGAAATGATTGTATGCATTGAATAGATTACGAGTGCCATATACAGCATTCTTTATGTTTAAAATTGGACTCCTTACTTTTGAGCATAATGGTATATGTTCTTTTTATTCCATTTATTCATTCTTCTAGTCTTTTTTTAGTAGTAGGCAAAAGTTGTTCTTTGGTCATAGGCAACAGTGATATTATTCACATTTGTAATTTTCACGAAAACAGTGACACAAGATACTAACTCTTAATTATTGGCGCCTTATATGCACTACTAGCGCCGTTTAATGACTGCCTGTGTTCCGTACCACAACCCAGTACAAGAATGAATGCATAATATCCCCTCCTTCGTGCTGTTAGAGATGAACGATCCATTAATTATTTTAAGCACAGGTCTTGCAGCGAACGTTACTTGCTCGTTACTTGTTGGCAATGGTGATTTAAAGCAATGACCGTGGTAAGTCACTGCCAGGCTACCAGCTACCCCTGCAGCCCCGCAAACGTGTAGAGGTGCGGAAAGGAGGGTAAACAAACAAACAAACTCCGTGGCCTTAGTCCGCACGCGAACTATACCGACAGAGCGGCCGCCGCCGATCGGCGAAGTTAGTGCCAACTTTTGCGGATAGAGGGGTGTCACGTGGTCAGCGCAACGG
>Ga0123354_10019402_pt1 | contig 10679 bp, 8 predicted proteins | sample TergutLab28metaG_2_FD_97872 | JGI IMG/M metagenome (GOLD analysis project Ga0123354, IMG submission 97872) | Labiotermes labralis P4 segment gut microbial communities from Petit-Saut dam, French Guiana - Lab288 P4 | ecosystem: Host-associated > Arthropoda: Insects > Digestive system > Gut ...
GACAATTGCACAACTTCAGTTGCCGCTACGTACCAGACGTCACCAACTCAAACAATTTGCTCAGTACAACGGGCAATGAAAATAATGAGAGTCATTTTCATTATCCTCATTATCATACCGACCGAAACAAGGTGACCGGGCACGGGGCACCGGTGCTCAGAAATGCAGTAGGTAATGTAAGAATATAATTCTTACAATAACGTCTCGTGTCGACGTCTGTTGAGGTTTCAGTGTAACTGAATTTTAATTTTAGACGGTCAAGGGCGGGGGGTGAAAATCTATGCAATCCGGACAAAGTACAAACCACCATGCCTTCTATGAGATCTCAAATTATAGGTTGATGAATTTCAATCCAACTTCCGGCAAATATTGCGGTTATTAATAGTTTGATTTGTTTACATCGTATTACCTCCTGACAAATATAAACAGCAGAAGGAGTGTCAGTGATAAAGATATAAATAAATTAATGTATACAGAGTTGCAAAATGTGTATCTGCCATACAGTCCGTTGAAAGCTCTTTAGGTCAAATGATATCGTTAGAAAACAATACATCTGAATGTGTAGTTCTACTGTAACATACACAGTGTTTTGAAGGTTGTCGAAGTTCATGGAGCGAGAAACAGCTTTAGATATTGCGTCAAAAATTAAACATTGTACATAATAAATATAAGAGAATAATACCAACATAATGAGTGTGGGATAAATAATGAGGTAAGGTAACTTGTACTGCAGAACAAAGTGAATGGATACGGGTGATCAGAGACACAGCTCCACTCATTCTTAACCTCGACACCAGATGCAGGCCAGTGTTAACAACAGTTTCAAAATGGAAGATGTCTCCTAACCAGTTGCAAAGAAGGTGGAGCGTAATATTAACAAATAGCCGCAATAGAATTAACAAATTAACATACATAATTATCAGCATAACAGTTTGAGTAGGCGCAGGCGCCCTTGTGAATTGCTGCACGTAAAACATCATCAGACATGTGTCATTACCGTCACGGAAAACAGAGCGCAAAGTCACCAACAATTCAGTACAAGCAATGCTCATAATCTTGGATGGTCTAAATCTGTACTATGTATGCTAAACTGAACCCACAGCCTCCCCAACAGCGGTACAATTATCCAGTATCTGTGGACAGACAGGTCAGGCCCTCCGCTACTTTTCTCTGTTCCCAGGGAGAGATACTGCAGCAACTATGACTGCTTTATGATGGATTTATGTGTGTTTTGTTTTCCAAAGTCTACCCACAGGCGAACTGTTGTGCTGATTTGGATTGTGTGGATAATTGTGACACTGGTGGGATTTCGAACATATTCTTCATCTCTTTATGTGAATATATAAACTGGGCTGTTCTCTTTCTATATAAGGAGACCGGGATGTGAGGAACATTTATAAAATTGCAGATTCTGTTAGAGTTATTACACATGTTCATTATTTAATGTAACATTTCATATCATAGGAAGATACAATAAAATTAAAGTTAGCTGATACAATGTGGGCCGGGATAGCTCAGCTGGTGTAGAGACTCGCTAAAGGCGCATTTACACGGTTCCCCCAGGTTGATCTACGCGATTGAATGAATGAAATTGAATTCAACGGTTCAACGATACTCTTTACAAAGTTCCACAAAAGTGAACGAGATAGTCGATTTCAGAATGGCGGCAAATGAACTTGTGCGGGATAGTGTTGTTGTAATGTGTGACTGTTTAATAAAAGAATATCAACACATATTAGGAAAAAGAAATAAGAGGAACAAAAGACGTTGGTGGGTTAAGTCGTGGATAATGAGACGTAACACATTGGGTGCATCAAACACGTTGTTAGTTGAATGGACAAGTGAAGATCGAGATATGTACAAAAATTATTTAAGGATGTCTCGAGAACAGTTTTTCGAATTATTATCAAAAGTAAAACCATACATAGAGAAACAAGACACAAATATGAGACAATGCATATCTGCTCGTGTGAAGTTGCAGATTACCTTGAGATACCTAGCTGCTGGTGATAATTTTGGATCCCTTGAAGCTCTCTATCGTGTACAAAGAACAACGAATTCGAAGTTTCTGCCAGAAGTGTTGAATGCCATATATCTATCATTAGAAGATTTTATCAAGGTAAGAAATGAATATATGTTTATAATTTATCAGTTCTTCCACAATATTTTAAATATTAAAAATATTCTAATATCCATTCTGTTTCCATATTTTAAAATACATAATCTCACTGATAGTGAGGTAAATATGGGCATTATCATTGGAAAACTTATGCTCGTGCTGTAACTTGAAAAATCAATTATCAGGTACAATTATTTAATTACACAAAACGCTACAAGAATATAACATTAAAATATTAATCAATGACGTCATTTAAGTTAGACGTAGCTTGGGCTAGAATGTCCTGTACTCCCTCTTGGTGGAGTGCATGTGTTGAATATGGGGAGGAGATTGACGAATAACAGAATGAGGTAGCTAGAGGAGAGCTGGTGTGTCGTGTACCCCCATCTAACTCATACATTCTTTCATCCATCATTACTTGTTGTAGCTTTTCTTGACAAATCAGAGCGCGTTGCAATGGCATCTTTTTCAACTGTACAGCTAAACTTTTCCCAAAGAAATCATATTCATCTTCCTGAGTTTTACAATCATCAGATATTTTCTTCAACTTTTCAATAGCAATGTTCACATCCTGCAGACCGCTGGCTATTGGTCGTTTTATTCCACGATTCCGTTTCATCTTCTTCTGCTGTTCCTTTTCCAAATACAAGCCTTCTACTTTCTTGTCAGACTCTACAGAATCTACAACAATCGCAGTCAAGTTGTCGTCTTCTTTTTCCACTTCGTGTGCATTATCTTCGTTGTAACTTGTACCTGTCTCCAATTCCAACATACTGTCTTCTTTTTCCAGATTGGGCTCTTTTTGTGTTATAATCTGCAATATATTACACGAACAAATTCAATTATTGTTATTAGAATTAAATTATTATTAAAGTTAATAATAAAATAAATAATAATTTAAATTATTACAAAAAGATTTCAATATCCCTTTTTATTTCAGGTCCCAACAAATGAACAAGAGTGGAAAAAAGTAATGCAAGATTTTTATACTCTTTGGAACTTTCCTAATTGCTGCGGTGCAATGGACGGTAAACATATTGTTATTCGCTGTCCTAGCAAAAGTGGTTCTGAATGTTATAATTACAAGAAAGATTACAGTGTGATTCTCCTAGCAATTGTAGACGCAAATTACAAATTTATCTACATTGATGTTGGAACAAATGGCAGAGTAAATGACGCTCTAGTTTTTTTCTAAATCAATATTTAATGAAGTTCTACAAACAAATACCCTTAATTTGTCAACAGAAGGAGTATTTGTAGGTGATGATGCATTCCCCTTAAGAAAGAACATAATGAAGCCTTACAGCATGACAAGGCCGTTGACTATAAAAGAAAGGATATTCAACTAAAGACTGTCAATAGCACGCCGTGTTTCTGAAAATGCATTTGGCAGCATCATCGTATCAAGATTTCGGGTGTACGAAAAACCGATCCCATTGCAACTTCACAAAGTTGATCAGTTGATAAAGGCCACTTGTGTTTTACACAACTGGCTAAGGCAAAGTACTACGTCCACATTTTCTGGTGTCACCGACGGAATGCTTGATGTCGAGAATTGGGAAGTAGGGAGAATCATAACTGGCTGTTGGCGGCAAGTGAAAGTAGAAGGAATGAAGAACGCCGCTTTCCTACACAGCAACAACTACAGAAGAAATGCAAGTGATGTATGAGACAAGTATGCTGAAATGTTTTGTTCATCGGAAGTTGTTCCATGGCAGTGGATGATGATTTAAAGTCATTCTACACACACATTTAATGCACAGATGGGATTATATTGTGACGAAATGTAATTCAAGAGATTTGTAGATAGTTTATGTAAAGGTACTATTTGTAATAAGTGATAGTAGATGATTACTGAATATTTTGTAGTATTGCCTTAACTTTAATTAACACAATATATAATTATCCTAGAAGTAATAAGTTTTGTTTACTTACCTTGGTTGATGATGAGAATCTTGGAGTACAAACAGAACGCAAGAATAAATCAGCTTGTCTGAACCATAATAATTTCGGTACATAGATATCGTCTCGGCCAGCACCACTTTTTTCAGATTTAAATACTTTTGCTAGTTCAGGCCGTTCCTTAGACCCAAACTGCCTCCTAATCCATGACTATCGGATTTTTCTCGTGGTTAAAGCGGCCAGGGCATAACGTTCAACACATACCCGCATCTAGAACGATGATAAAGAAAGAGTAAAGCTATACTTCCCCTCCCCATCTAGGCCTGCGTGTCTTCTTTAGGGTGAAATTTACTTTAAGCTGATCCAGTTCTAATTTCTAATTTCATTTCATTCGCATGCCGTCACTGGTTACAAAACGCAAACCCAGACAGTAACCAGACACACACTGTTCGTAGAAAGGTAACTTTGAGGTGCGGTCGTGTTACAATTGTTGCTATAAAAAGCTATTATTGCATATTAAGAGTGAGTGCCTGTAGCCTTAATTTTCCACCATGCAATGCGCATACATCTCTATTGTCATCTGTGTCCTATTTCGGCTGTGGGACACTTATCCACATTATCTTACAATCGGCGCGATTTTCGGGAGAAGGTATTGAATATAAAATGTCAGTTACAATATCACCACAAATTCTGTCTGAAACATTCCCCAATCTAATAATAATTCAGCGAGATTTCATCACATATGAACACACGTCTTCATGCAAATTACCCGTAATTATTGTCGAGTTTTAATAACACCAGAATTTTCATGACAGATTTTCAAAAAATCTTCCAACATAAAATTCCATGAATATTCTCCGAGTCGGATCTGAATTGTTTCAAGCGCACTATTGATATAAGTTCGGACAAACAGGCGGATAGATAATTCTAAACCAATATTCGCTTTTCGCAATTTTTCGAATGCGTGTGAAAGGTCTTTCTACATTACACTGTTTATCTACCGATTACAGACAACTAGAGTTCAAAAAGAAAATACATCCTCACGCCTATCCACAGCGTACCTTCACGTAAGAGAATAGGTAAGGTCGCGTCACGCAATGTTCTGTTGCCTTTTCGTATTACACACGTACACACACAGACACACACACACACACACACACACACACATATATACACACTGTACATGCTCAGGGACATAAGTTTTGTGTAATAATTGTTTTATTAAATTTTATGTTAAATTTCATTTATAATTGTTCACTAGTGTTTCCTCAACATTGTACCACAGATCCTGTGCTCGAGATTACGAGCGTGATGACGTAATTGGCGTCAGTTTTAAGTGTGTTAGGCGCGTGAGTTAGCGTGGCTTCAGTTCGCTTGCAACTCCGAGCCGCTAAAGGCAATTAAACGACTGCCTCCTGCATGTGCAAATGCAACATTCCACAATACATCATTTACACCAGAGGGGTGATAATTGTAAAATTTACAAGTGCAGTGGTATTTGATGGCGATACATAACATATTGGCAGTGTGAACAGTGTACAACATGCATTAGATCATTACCACAGTGTAACTTAAGTTATCAGAGTAATTAGTGAAGTATTGCAGATAACAACAAGAAGTTCCTTCAACATAGTAATTGTAGTAGAAAATAATTGAGTGTATTAATGTTTACTGTGTTTCCTTTTATCCTCGCTACGAACCGGCATTAACTGTGTTAGTAGGTCAACCTCCTAACAAGCAGATATGTACACCTGAACCAGAGCAGGCGGCTACACAAACACTAGTTTGCTTTGGAACCTATACAGGGACATATCCGTGCACGCCCTAAAGTTATAAATGTGGGATAATACAACGTTTCTTTGTGTCGAGTGAGACCAAATTAAACGATGATACACTGAGTGATACCGCGACACGTCAATTAACACCAATATGTCTTCAATCATACATACTGGATATATACAATGGCCACTTCTATTTGTTGTTTTGTCTAGTAGCTGAAGAATGAAGTTTGCCTGAAAGACACTTGATATTGTTAAGAAAACTATAATAATTGTCCAGAAAGATTTAATGTGTTATCCAGTTTAACTTAAGAGAAAATTATGGAATCAAATTACACGAACCCTCTTGTCTCTCTTTTTTATGTCACAAAAAAAATCAATTGTTTTTGTCACAAAAGCAGAAAATGATATTAACAAAAGCAAAAGACAAATAAGAGACCGTATTAATTCTCTTACTTTTTCGAGACAAAGTGATTTCAGAAGACGATATTTGAAAGAAGAACCAATAAGTTTCATTCAGTATACAGTGATAAGATTCCGGTACTTCACTGCAAGAACAAGTTTCATGGAACTGGAGAAAGGAATTTGTGTGTGTGTGTGTGTGTTTATATATATATATATATATTTGCATTCACCAAGCAGCGAAAGAAGCATTAGGAGAGAAAATCTTGAGAAGCAAAACCAAGCCATTTTATTACTGAAATGAAGAAGTTGGACAAATGGTAAAAGAAAAAAGAGAACAATATTTAAAATGGATTAGTTCAAAAGACCCACAGTACAGGACAGGATAGTGTTTAGAAGGATGCAAGAAAAAATTAGAAAAAGGATAACAGAGGGAAAAATAAAAGCTTGGAAAAGATATGTTCTATTGTAGAACGCTATTTGGGTGGTAAAAGAAGCACAGAAGCATGCAGAATTCTGAAGAATTTAAGCATAAATGAAAATGGATGACAATGTTTTAACCCCATACATATTGGCAAATTGGAAACGTATTTTAAAGGACTTCCAACAGAAAATAGGGAACGCTACTTTAGAGAGCAAGAATTTGAATTAGAAGGTTTGAATGAAATTGGAATGGATAAAATTAATCTAGATATAAAAATAGTCATAAATGACAGTTAAGCCCTTAAAAAGTAACACGTCATGTGGAGTTGGAGGAGTAATTGCAGAATTACTAAAATCAGGAATTGAGAAATTGTATGAGATATTAAGACAAAATTTTTAATGCTGCTTAAATGGTGACGAAATTCCCAATGATTGGAAAATAGGACATATTTCAGCTATTCATAAAAAAGGAAAGAAGGATAAAAACTACAGAGGAATTACAGTATTGAATATTTTTAGCCGATTATATTGAAAAATCATAAAACCTTTTTGGCACGGGAATTTTCCCAGATAGAAACAGAAGAACAAGCAGGATTTAGGGCGGGTCGATCCACAATTGACCATATATTTTGTTTAATGCAACTGATAGAGAAAAAGGTGGCTATTAATTAACCACTACACTTATTATTTGTATACTTAGAGAATGCATATGGCAGTATGCCCCTGAAAAACTTATGTAAAGCAATAGAACACTACAATATTAGTAATAAAGAGATTGTATGAAAACTCTTTATCCAAAATTAAAGTTGGTAAACAACTTCCTTCAGGAGATTATATAACAAAAGACTACAACAAAGATGCAGTTTATCACCAACTTTATTTAAAATGCATATTCAGAATGCTTTAGAAAATTGGCAGAAGAAATGTGCAAAGATGGGACTGGAGATTCAGGATGCGAGTATATTGAATGCTATTCGCCGATGACCAATTACTAACTGCACAAGATTGTGAGGATTTAGAATATATGACATGGAAATTAATAGATTAGTATGAATTGTGGGGCTTAAAATTAAATATGAAAAAAACTAAGTATATGGCCATAGGAGACACATTGATAGATTTACAACTAGAAGATGGGAAGGGGATAATAAGTCAAGTAAATGAATATACTTATTTGGGGGTAAGAAGAACCAAAGATGGAAATCAGGAGCCAGAAATTAAGATAGAATTGATAGAGGACGAGCAGCTATAACAAAGCTAAACAGCATTTTGTGGGACCGTGATGTGACCCACAAAACAAAGACAAATGGACTTTTGGCGACGTTCAGCTCGAATTTCCAGCAAGGAAATAATTAAGAATACTATTATTAAAAAAAAAATGAATGTAGCAAGGTCTCTTTTGGAAGATATTGAAACCAAACAGCTTCAATGGTATGGACATGTTCAAAGAATGGAAGGGGGGAAATTACCGAAAGAAGTTATGAAATGGAGCCCACCAGGAAGAAGAAAACGAGGTAGACCTAAACTTACCTGGGCGGAAGGGATTAGATGAGAGAAAAGGGATTAATTGAATAAGACTGGAATGACAGACGCAACTGGAGGAAGAAGATTATATAATTGTCAAATGGGCGCAGGAAGATGTGGAAACATTGTACAACCTGCTAAATAAATAAATAAATATATATATATATATGTACATCGTAGTGTCACTAACATCACAAAAACAGGAGAAGACTCCCTTATTTTTCACTGCTTAGATCCCTAGCGGATAAACACCCTAGTTGAGTCCATTAGTTTCATCCCCAATGCCTAACACATATTGACATTCGAATGCGTGGGTAGAAGAATTTATGTTATAAACATAACAATATTACAATTGATTTATTACACAAACGTTCAGTGCAAATTGAATGCGTAAAATTAATCGATATTATATATATCTTCTTTTAATTTTCTGTAGCTTCTGTATAGGTAGGCGCTAATTGCCAGCGGTCAAAATCTGCTATTTGGCGTTGAATTAGACGATGACTCACAAACCGAAATAAAATTGGGATCAACAGGAAAAAGAATACTTTAAAAAATAGTCCCAAATACTACGATGGTCTAATGTAACTGGTCTGAATGTGATGTACAGGTAGGGGTTATGGCCTGAACTGAGTTGTTACCAAACCGTTTGTATGAAACTCCTGAGTATAATCAAACAGAATCTCACTAAATATTTTCGGTGTCCTGGCGGTGATTCCAGACTTTAGTGGCCCAGAAGTACAACATTTCACCAACTCAAAAGCTTTACTCCGTGACATACACAGTTCAAGTCATCAAAATCACCGCCATCGTCTTCACCTAATAAAAACCATAACAAGCTGAATCATTATGGTGTGTCTAAACGAAAAAAAAAAAAAAGACTGATTTTCTGGAACTTAGAACGTTACGTAATTTCTCATGTAAACATGCCTGATGTCACCCCGGTGTTTCAGTTTCAGTGTAGCTGAAGGTTAAGTTTAGACTCTAAACATTAAAGCCTAAGAGAAACGTAAGCTGCAACAAACACAACCAAATATATTTTGTCGGAAACTACAAATTCAGTGTTAAAAATTCAGTCCTGCTTCTGGGAATATAAATCAGTTATTAACGTTTAAATTCTTCATGGCTAACATAAAAAATTACATAAGACGTAATTAGAAACCGCATTAAAAAATAAATAAAATTAAACTGATGACAGCTGTAGGTAAACGTGAAATAACTGCGGTCAGCTTCATTCGAGTTTTCCAGCACGCGGTAATAATTGGGATATTTTCTTTTCCAAGACGTTACGAATCGTAGACTGTTAATTGTTTACCATCGTTTTGAGGGACACTCACGGCCTTATATTCAAGGGTAAGGCAGCCCAAGAACTCCTTGGCCCCTAAAGAATGGAGCGATACAATATACCGAAATGTCGGTAACTTGCAACCAGTCTATGTTGCTTAACGTCTCAGGAAAACGATGGCAAATTTTTTTACTCTTATGCACGTACTTGTTAATGCAGCATCGTGTAAAATATTACAACAGTATTAGAGGAAGTGAATGCAGCTAACAATATCAAGATTGCAACATTTATGGCACTCTGATTGAAGTGCCCTGCGACGCGCATCATAACGACAATTAACATGTACCGACGACTTGGATGATCTTAGGGTATTTTCAGCGGCAACACAACTTTGTACGGCCTTCATAAGTCATGAGTTGAAACTTCTAACCTTGACTTACTGATTGTAACTAACTGAATGACACTTATTACAAACTCTTTTTTTTGTGTGTGTGTGTAACAGTTCTGTATTACAGTTCAGTAACAAAACGCTCATCTTCCAATTCTAGTGTCCGCACTGTGTAAGACATAGGTCTGAGTTCGCTCGATTGTTGCAGGCTTAAATCACGCTGAGGAAATGAAGGTTGGTTTCTTGTGGTGGATTTCGTTGTGTTGGTTTGGCCAAAAAACAATTCTCGCGGCTATAGACACCCTACAACGACACTGGATGTTGCGATACAAAATATTCAAGGACGACTTGTTTTTTATTCACCATGATGTTTCAAAAATTCGCTGAACACCGCTCTTAAAAACCCAGCAGTTCTTCACTGCTACTGTAGTTAGAAAGAGTTTAGTGCCTTTACGTTAAGTAATCTTAAATGTGTTGAAAATTTTGTGTAGGAATTATATTTCGAACAACTTTTAAGTTATACTGAAGAGGGAAACAATTATAACTTCACAAGGAAAACAGAACGGACTTACAAAAACACTCCACAGTCACGAATCTGCAAATTTACATTGACTTGTTCCCGAGAAATTCTACAAACAATGTATAACATACTAACAACAAACACCCCTGTTCCTTCCAAATAACGTTGCTAATCTTACAGTCCCTAACATTCTATTTGATCTCCGTTATCGCTGCCATCTTCATTGGCTTGTATTTTCATTTCACACGAAATTTCAACTTCTGGCAGAAACTCGGTATCCCTTATGTAAAGCCAACACCGTTTGTAGGCAATCTTAAGGACTGTGTGTTGCTGAAGAC
>Ga0123354_10019404_pt1 | contig 10679 bp, 8 predicted proteins | sample TergutLab28metaG_2_FD_97872 | JGI IMG/M metagenome (GOLD analysis project Ga0123354, IMG submission 97872) | Labiotermes labralis P4 segment gut microbial communities from Petit-Saut dam, French Guiana - Lab288 P4 | ecosystem: Host-associated > Arthropoda: Insects > Digestive system > Gut ...
CAACCACATCCAGCAGAACCAGCGCAGCACACCACGTGCAGTAACACACGTCTTGGTCTCCTGAAGATGGGCATAATGATGCCCGAAACATGTTGAGAAAGTGTTGATAATAAACATCTAACTATTGCATCTTGTTGGTTTTCTCTCTCACTTCACAATTTGTTGTATTTAGTTTCACCAAGAAGCATAATCACTTCAGTCAGCGGATGAATTGAGGCCTCCCACTACTGACTCAATATTTTGAAGCCCATAATTAAAATAATGTACTTAAAGGTAACGTCGACCCGACGAGCAGAGGCAACAGGCTTCTCTGGAAAGAACAATATGTGTCTACCAGACCACACGGCGTCATGTGCAAGAGGACAGTCACTATCATTCGATTCCTACTTTACAAAAACATATTGTGAGCCGGTTACGGCAGTTCAGGTAAACTAATGGAACAGCCGTTGTAAATTAAAAGGAAACATATTGTACCATGCCTGTCACTGACTCTACCACTGATAATTCGTACATTTGATTCACTACTGAGTAGTTTGAACTCTAAGGGATACTTCTTTAAACATGGAAGCAGTAATGTTGGAAAATTCTAGAAAAACGGTAGGTACGATTCGAATAACAATGGTCTAGAAATAAGGTCTTTCTGCAGTTAAATACTGCTGTATAATTATCATTTAATGCGAGTTTAATTTCCTGTCATTCTCGAAACGAAAACGAAAAATTGTAAACACTGAACATGGCCTCCATCACACAGTGTGAACGCCTCTCGGGAAAGAAGCAACTTTGCCGTGCTAAATACGAGAATACTTTATCTAGCCATGGTCGAAGTATTATTACAAACTAAACATAGTATTGCATTACTAGCTTGGCAGCGCTGTCGAGGTAATTCAGATTTTATTTTCCTGCCGAAATGAATAACAAACCGACACAATTCCGAAAAGCAAATAATGTCCTGCGTATTTTAATTATGTAATGATTATCGGCGAGTGTTCTGAGAATCATACAAAACCCATAGCTACAGTAGGGGGGGGGGGGCGGAAATAGAGAGGTTTTCAGTGATCCAACAGACGGGACGTTACACGCAACGGAGAAATATCGTGCAATGTCTATCATTTGACTTACATGGAATTTTTAACATTTCCACTGTAGGTCGATAGTGCTGCACTCTTGACGGAAATATATTTATTCCTTTGCACGGTTGATTTAGACAAGCTGTAGGACAGTTTGTTGATTTGTGGTAAAGGAGGCGGTGTATTTTGTGTTTGTTTAAAGTCCCCGAATCCAACACGCTCTGAATGCGAGTGATCACTGACTATTGTATTAAGAATCCTTAACTTTTTTAAATGTTGCAACAAATGGCGTTAGTAATGGATACAAGAATTCATTAATATGGGGTGTATCTAAAACGCTTTGACTAATTTATGGATTGAGTTCCCCACACCAAATCAAGGAAAAAAGTTTGTATCAGTTTGTGTCCGCAAAAGTTTAGTTTTCGAGGTACATTCCCCAACTCCGCTCGATCTCAGTCCTTCAAATTTTTGTCTATGAGGAGACTTAAAAACTCAAATTTATTCAATTCGATTTTAATATAAAGAGACACTTCACCAGTGCACTTTTTTTCTGTCAAACCAAACGAAACTGTCCCGGGACCAGTGAAAGTGTAAGACAATCCCACATCAAACATGTCCCTACGTGCATTGATTGACGTGAAGAACATTTTGGGCGTTTGTTGTGAATTGTGACCTGCTAAACAACAATAACTCAAGAGTTTTTAAATTGGGAACTTGTTTTGTAAATGTATTATGTCAGAAGTAAGTAAAATATTACATATTTAAGGTATTGGTGCTGAATATATTATTTCAATTCAACTCGAAAACCTCTCATTCTCGGATAGATATTTACATGAACGTTTATTTGCTTTGGTGTAACTCACTCTTGGCTTTCGAGCAAGAACCTTAGGTATAGCCTGTACGCACGCTTTGGTATTGTACTATAAATATGGCAACCCTGCAGGTACGAAAAATAAAAAAAAACAATCATCTGAAATTTTGGACCCCACAACTGGGCCACTTTCGCGACCTGCTCACACAAGTTTTTTTTCTTCTTAACTGTTGCAGCCTTAAATATGGTTCTGGATAAAAGACATAGGCTACCTGACAAAAGACATAGGCGACCTGACAAAAGACATAGGCGATCTGACAAAGATATGCAAAATGGACCCTCGGTTACTTTACCAAACCAGGGCTGCTCGATCCTACGATAAGTCTTACTACAGCTTCCTAGCATGTCTACTTTAGAGTAATTCATCCTTCGTTTAGAGCTAACTTAACATACTTCATTATTAAAAGGCGCTACAATATTTAAAGTCAAGGTGTATTTAAAATTTGCATTGCAGGTGTCAATATTCACCAGATTTCATGCAAGCATCGTTTTTGAGGGGTTAGAAATGTGTCCATGCAGCGAATATGATCGATATCTTCGGGTCGCAACGTATGGGACTAAGTCTCGAAAACATATAGGTCTATTTGCATCATTAAATAATGAAGTTCACTTCTTATTGTCGTGGCTCCCTCGGCTCATTATCTCGTCATACACTTACTGTGTGTAGTTCCTGCAGTGGACGTGATGCAATACATTGGACGCGACCCTGAAATATTGGGGTCATTTTCAGGGCAGTTCAGGTAGGCCAAATGGGTGTGGTTTTTTCGTGATATGTTTAATTTTACCTGTCGGTCGTCATTCCCGGCCAGCTGTTTTTGTTTCTGCCACTAGGAGCCATCCAGCACTCATCAGACACTCTTCAAACTTGTTATTCAATTGGAGTTCTGCATTTGACCAGCAATTGGACGTTTAAAGTAAAGAAGTTAGCTGGTCATTTGGTCATACCAGACGGCGTTGCTGCTTTGAGTCACAAGCGGAGGCCTGGTTTCAGTTCACAAATGTACAAACTTGACATTTAGTGGGCAAATTGTTACTGCGGCGGGTTTCTCTTAGAAAAAAATCTGCTTATCTTGCCACGGTTACGGCTCCACCAATGTTCTGCATTCATTTATTGGGGGGGGGGGGGCGGAACAGGGGGTTTTTTTCAAAAAAATTTGATTTAAATTTCTAAAAACTGCAGATGAAAAATTTTGTGAGGTCTAGCAAGCAACAACTATTTGCGATGTCTGACAGTCACTAAGAAACTTATGTGAATTACCAAGTGATTTTCAGTTGTCGGAAGCCCAGAATTGGTTTTCATTAAAGGATATTCATTACGGATATTAAAGAAACTTTCCATTTCCTTTAGTGTTTAATGTGTTCTCTGAATAAACGAAAATTATTTCCGCAAACGCCAATAATTTTTCTTGTCATGGAAGCGTAATGCTGATCGCAGTAACCGCACGGTCTAAGGTGTGGGTCTGCGACCGCTTGCTTGCTGGGACTTCAGGTTCGAATCCCTGCGGGGTTATGGATGTCTGTCTCTTGCGAATGTTATATATTGACAGGTATAGGTCTCTGTGTCGGGCTGATTACCCGTCCAGAGGACTCCCACCGCATGTTGTGTTTCTGAGGGTGATTGTGGCATCCCGATTATCAGGAGGCCCTAGACTAATAAGGACTCTTGCGCCATGGAAAGAAACGGAGGCTTGTTGCTCTGTTTTCGCATAGTCGGTGCAGAGACTGTCTACGGTCTCGATGACCCGGCTGTCTAACACCGGTCAAGACTGCTTCTGTGGCCCACTTAGCCCCCTATTCACTGGGTACCGGGTTCTCTGTCGGGGGTGGAGCGGCCAGGTAGTGTATTTGATCTTTCGCCTGTTTCTAGTGCCCAGATTAAGAGGAGTGGACTGTACCCTTACCTCTGTAAGCCTGCATGTTGTAGACATGAACAGCTTTTCCTCTTTATGGAGACGTAATGTTTTCTGCTGGGTAGCAAATGAACTTCGCTTTAGTTTCCTGACAAACATCGCTGTTTAATATTTCTAGCTTCCATCATCCATAACTTGTAATTCGTGTTCTCTCTTACCTAAAAATTCGTCCCCTCTCTCCTTTTCGGATTATTCTACCCATGCTTCCTGCGTTTCTCATTCTCATATTCTACAGAAGACGACTTGTTATTTCTAGCCTAGGACATAAAGAAACCACGGAGTAGTTCTAACAAAGAGGTACTTCTACAAATGTAATTTTAGTGTGTTTTTGTGTGTGTGTGTGCTTGAGTGTGTGTTTGTGTGTGTGTATGTGTGTGTGTGTTTGTGTGTGTGTATTTGTGTGTATGTGTGTGTGTTAGTTTATACGGGAACATAATATTCCTAAGTCCACTTCATTCTTTCCTTTCCGACTTTTTCCCCTCTAACACGTGACTTCGGTTAAGAGAGCATAGGCACTATATATATATATATCCTAGGTTTGACTTGAAAATTCTGACTTTCTTTCAATTTCTGCCTCTTTTAACTTCACACACATTTTCTGTTTTCTTCATTCTTTTGTGCTGACTTTTGTGGTCGTCCAGAGACCGACGTTTAGATAACCGTACAAGGAAAGCTGTGCATTAAAAAATTTTAACAGAAGGAGAGCATATTTGTCTTTCGGAACTCCCAGCTGATTACTGACTTTCCGTCCATTCAACCCTAATTGTGTGTGTTTATGAACAGAGTGTTGAGAAGAATAACTACACCGAATAAGTATGAGTAAAAGGAAGATGGCAAATATTACATACGTAAAGAGTTTCATATGTTTAACTAATCAAAAATTGTATGACTTACAAGCTGGGGTATAATAAGACAGTCGAGGTTTTGTCCACTCAAGTGAAACTTGTAGAAATGAATGAAAAGTTTTGGTCGGAAAACTGAAAGACTCATATTGTAATGAGTAAAGGAAGAAAGAACTATAAGTTAAGACTTTAAATTATGAAAGAGTTTTTAGGCTTTAATCATTATCAATACCGTTATGCGAACAGATAAAGAGATTATTTTTGTTATTGATTATACTTGAACCGATGCTAGGGGTCACTTTATCTCCTCACTTTAATGTTAATTTTCCGCAGTTGCTGTTAATGACAGCAAGTAAAATTTAAACACTAATAACGACTTCAAGTCTCAGCCGTCGCATTGGCAGAGATTAATTTTAGTGTAATTCTAGGTAGATAAATATTTGCATCTTATCTTTGTGCACAATTAAATCCTGCATATTACAGTGTTTATTTACCTTTAAGCAGAGCAGACTCTACTCGGCTTTATACATCTGTTTGTCTATTAAAGATAGTTTTATGACATATAGCTAATTTTGTCCTTTGCATGTTTCTTCTCATAATTACAAACCTTATCTAGCAAAAGCGTCTCTGTATAATTAATGCGTTCTTCGTGTCGTATATTTAGGTTTGTGTGCCGCTGCTCCATCTTCTGTGTACGGATGTTTGAAAAATAAAGTTAGTACTAGCCATATAGCACTGCTTGTTGTTGCTTTTGTTTCCACAGTTCCCGCAGCGTGGCTATGGCGATGGTGGAAATTATCCCAACTCAGCCAGAGGGAGATATCGGGTGAGTTTGTCTTCAGATATATTACATTACAATGGACACATTACTTTGAGAAGAGACTGAAATTTCATGCAGAATTTAATGTGGCGGATACAAAATTATCCGTTGATTATGACATGCCATTCATGTAATTGACTACCTACCAGCGACACGTGGTTTTTATGCACTTACATTTATTGCCCTAAATTAAGGTAACGTTATTAATAAACCATACATTTTTTTCGTGTTACTTCACACTTCGGTTCGACTATAATAAATGACCAATATACTTTTTTATGTAGGAGGAATTTGTGTAGTAAAAAAATATTTTGTATTCTGAGCTGAATTTTAAGATTATGTTCTTTATAAATGCAATGTACTGTAGTCTCTTGCGTAGTTGTCAGCAGGTCCAAAGAATCTGCCATATCCTTCTTCAGAATACAGAATTTCGCTGCATCAGCTAATATACGAAAATAAAGGCGTGTTTTGAATAGATATCGTAATTATGTAAATGTTGTAAGTCCTTACGTGGAATGTAGCTTGTAAAATATTGATAATGTGATTTATTACGTACAATACCGTGGAATCACGACTCGCTGCGGATATCCGAGTCCCTTCCTTCGAATAGCTTCTCGCAGACGTCGAGGTGTGCTGTAGTGGGCGTTCGTGTCGATTGTTATGCCTCGAGTAATGAATTCAACATTGTTGACTCCTTGCTTATCCGAGAATACGAATACCTTAACGTTCCCGGCAAAATTAGGCACTTTGAAGTTTTTATCCGTCTGAGGACTTGGGTGTCTCTACTGCCTTTCAGCGTGTTTAAGGGTCAGATTGCGTAACCACGTCTACTCACATGTAACAATTCCAGGAACGTTTTCCTACTTTTGTAAACGTTGAAGTTTAGAAAGAGATTCTCTAAAACTCGATTCTTTTGTTCTTCCTACAGATATCTGTGCATTCAGCATGCACGCATTTTGCTGTATGCCAGTTCTTCGCGAACAGTGTTTTGTACAGTTCCGGTGGACAGTTCCAATGCGGCAAACGAATTTCGAATTGTGATTGGCCGACGTTCCGGAATCAGTTCCTCCATCCTTTTTGTCTTCATACATATCTCTGTTTACTGGGTTGACCAGTTCGATCATCGCGATGGATGTAAGTTAGACAGTTTTCGATCCCTCTGCATCATTTTCTGATACGCTATTCTCTCATTGCAATATCTCTACACACCGTACAGTCAATTGGTGATGGACTGTGGAGGAAGAATATTTGACATATAAAAGGCGAATCGCAGAAAGAAATGCGTGGAAACAAGTTTCCAATGTCGCCACTGCATATTAATTTCTCTTTTGAATCTCAACTAGTGTCAGTACACTTGCGCCATCTGTTACACGTTGTATTAACCCTACAACAATTGTGCTTCTTGCCTAAGAAACAGTGTGAATAACACAGAAGTTAAGGGCTAGGGAACTTTTCTTGTTGAATATTACCCTAATAGTATCCCATGCTTTATTGGATAGTAAGAGTGTCCGGCTATACCGTCCCGACTGTAACATCGTGGAACAGCCTGCTGTATTTTATAACTGTTCAGTATCGACACTGTTGTTTCTTAGGTTAATTTAATATGAGGGATTAGCAGCTTCCGGTGTTAACGAGTTTACGGATTTTGCCCATAAATGATATCCGAAGAGAACACAGGTTTTTGGGACATGGACACTTTTCCGTCCTCGGGTGCAGGTGGGAAACACTTAAACCATTCTGCACGGTCATTTCGTTCGCAGAATCGCAAGAGGTATAATGTGGGAGAGGCTTTCTTTTCGGGATAACTTGGTAAAATTAGGGTAAAATTATCCATGTCAACGTCATTAAAGCATATATGGGGAATATTCAGACAGCTCGACACATTCTTAACCTCGGTATGATTGGTCAACATCGCACCTAGCCGCTTTCTCTCCGGGAACACTCCCTGCCGCCCCCCCCCCCCATTTTACGTAAGTTTTTACTTTCGCCTGTATTCGAACCCCGGATCTTCCAGCCTGTAGCTTTATCTGCACACCGAATGAATTATCCTGGGATCTTCAGGATTAGGAGATGATGAAAGGTCTACTGATAGCGGCATGTCATATTCAGACAATATATAATCTATTCTGTTTTCGCACATTTATGGACTAGAATATTTTATTCCTTTAGGTCCGGCTTTGAACCCAAAGCAGTTTAAGTCATATTTGTGGTAAATGAGGTGGAACCGGAACAGGTTTTCCCCTCAGTACTTCGGTTTTCTCTTGTCGATTTCATTCCACCAATCCTCCATACTCATATTTCAGTCATCAACCCCCGATCCTCTGTTCTGTCAGTTGTCAGCGCCTTTAAATTAACGAGATATCTTTCTGTTTCTGTTTGAATTACAATTATCCCACATAATGCTGGTATGACTTCATATAGCAGTTTCTTCGAAGGGTACCTATTATTTTACATAATATATGGACGGTTTATGAAAATTTTGCTTCAGCTTTAGATACTACTGTAGGTCCACAATATGTAAGTCCAGATAAACGATAATGATTGCACTGCAAAGCTGTCAAAGTTATTGAAATTTAGAACTATTGCAAATAGTAGATTAAATGTTATTTATATTCCGAGGTTTCTCTGCACGTGGGAAACGTTTATTGCAAATCGAGTTTATATTCTCAGGAACTGTTACGCGAACACTTGGCATTCCCAGAAACTCCATTTCCTCTTCGTGATATTTTATGGTTTAGATCACAAGGAAATAGAAAAGGAATATTTAGATATTGAAAAGTAGTATACGCGTTTTGATTCTCAGTTTGTTTGACACATACAAAGGTTTTCATGGTTAAAGCATATAATTAACAGCCTGTAATTGATTTCTCTCTAATTATGTACAATTGCAAACACACTAACAGTAAAGGTAAATTTGAATCTAGAACAAGCCATGAAATTCCAGAGGAAGAGTAGAAGTAGAACACTTCAGTTTCTTTAACCTCGGCGCCAGAAGCGGTTAGTGGTTAAACCTAAGCCCTGGTCGCTTTAACCCGGATGAGATATCCGCTACGCATTGTGCAGGAGGCTGAGTGAGCCCCAGAGACCGTCTGGGGCGATGCGGAAAATCTCACCCCCACCGGGATTCCATTGCAGGACCGTCCAATTCGTAGCGAGTCTCTATACCGACAGCGCTATCCCGGCAAACCTAAAAACTTACTAATGTCGGATTATTTCTTCTACATAGAGAATACGTAATTTTATTAAACATAAAAGTAGATGATTTTTCGGTAATAAGTCGTCTGCGAACATTACGGTTCCATTGAAACACTTAAAACATGTGACATTCAACCTGCAATGTCCAGGAATTTTTATGGATACCCTTTATTTCGAAATTCTATACAACTACATGGGGTAGGTTGTTTAGAAAATTAATTTGAATATTCAGTGTGATTAGGTGAAAATTTAAATCGATTCACTCTTCAAGAAAAATTTCGTTCCCTGTTAAAATTCAGGGTAATTCTTTTAGTTTTGGTTTTGCTGGATCCAAATATGATAATCGAATTGCCTTATTGCCCACTAGTATTAAAGGAGAGAGAATTACATTAAAATACTAGGTTTGGAATACAAAAGTAGTAGATTAGTTTTTAATTACAATGTGCAATATCAATCAATGAACAGTATCTCTATGTACAGTATCATAACTTAAAAAATCCATTAAATATTCACTTCGTCTTCTTTTGACTCTCATTTTCGCCAGTTAGTGTCTCCCTTATAAGACTCCAGCAGCAGTCAGCCAATATATTTGTACTCCATTTTTCACTGTACTCCTTTTCATATTCGGAAATATCCTGATAGAATACTTCTCCATGTTCATCGGAGACAGTTCCCATGTTTTTAGGAAAAATATTCCAAACGGGAATGCGGAAAATCGAGTTTCGATGACAAGCTACACTCCAAAGCACTGTATGGCGATATCAGTTCCTGTACAATCTCACTACATTTTTTTTTCGCATGTTCATTGCTTACAAAATTTCTACAGACGTTTTCATTTGCCTTCCAGGCTCTTATTTCTGTAGAATTTAGTTTTGTACTAGTCTAGTCTTCGAGTATTTATGTAATTTGTGGACTAAAGAAAATTCCTTCTTTCATCTTGGCCCCACTTATTTTGGGAAATTTTTGCCTTCAAAAGGCGAAACCTTCGCTTTCATTATCCATCGCTTTCATAGATATTTTTTTTATCAAACCTACATCGATACGCAATGGAAGAAAATAGATTATCCATTAAAGCAGGATGTGCCACGTTCTTCTGACTTGGTGTCGTTTCTGAACGGAGTGGCCATTTTTTTTATTCGGTAGAGGCAGCCCCTCTCTCGACTGTCCCATACAAATTAAAAGCAGCAGAATTTAGTGTATCCGCCTTGCAGCACAGTCAGCATTGCTATAACCGTTAGGTCAGCACATATATTCCGCCGGTGTTCTATATAGAGTGTATGTTTGCAGCAAACCATGAAGGTTATCTTACTATTTTTCATGTGAACTGCATATTCCACTGTGATAGAAGGTAAATTATTTCAAATGGGGAGTAACAGTGCCTTCAGACTGACCTTAGATAAATCACTGAAAAGCCTCCATTTCTCCGAACATGTGTTCAAGTTGCAATTCTTTCATTAAATATTGCATATTATTCCAGTACATCAGATCACCATTATCTGAGGAATAAGTTGCTATGTCTGACTGCCTCTTCCTATACAACGGTACTATTACACCTTTCTCAAGAAGATTCCACTGCTTAAGCCGTGATCCAGTGGTTGAGGCTTTGTTTTGTCACTGTGATAAAATGTTGGTTTGTTGAGCGTCCCTTAAATTTGCAGTGTGATAAGCACACTGCAAATTTAAGGGACGCTAAACAGCTGGAAGTAAGCCCTTTAAGTATGAGATATAATTTGAGACAATATTGCTGAAGGCATTTAAGAACCTTACGTAAGTAAAAAATAAATTAACAGCAAGATACGACTTTGGCTCATCCCCAAATTTCAGTTTTTCGCCATTAACCCTTTAAAGCCCAAGCGCAGACTGCTTTATTTAAAGACCCAGTCCGTACCGCGCTGTAAACACTTTTCATCTCGGTTATAAAAACCAATCAGTTTATGCTGTAAGTGGCACAATTCGCTGTTTGTTCTCAGATAA
>Ga0123354_10019408_pt1 | contig 10678 bp, 7 predicted proteins | sample TergutLab28metaG_2_FD_97872 | JGI IMG/M metagenome (GOLD analysis project Ga0123354, IMG submission 97872) | Labiotermes labralis P4 segment gut microbial communities from Petit-Saut dam, French Guiana - Lab288 P4 | ecosystem: Host-associated > Arthropoda: Insects > Digestive system > Gut ...
ATATATATATATATATATGTATATATTTACATAATTTAACATATATGTGAGTTATACAAGTCCGAAATGGTTTTCTCAAGTCCCTTAGTTACGCTGGATATTCTGTTACAAGTTAATAACTCAATTAATCGTCACGCCACTATTCAATCCCAATCGATAATCGTAGAATTTAGTAGAGTATTTTGTTTCCGAAAGTGACTCGCTAAAATAAGCAATTTAATAATCGGTCAGTCCAGCTTACCTCCTGTTATCAGCCAGAGTAAGAAGTAGCCCAACATCTCAACCGATGACATTTTATAAAGTATAACTATTCTTCAGGCAACAGAATAACGTCGAGTCGTAAACCAAAAATAGGTAGACCAAAGCTTCAGTAAATCTTCTCTTAAGTGCGAGTCTTGCGTTAATTTAATTTCCTTAGGATTTTATAGTGGCGTTGTGCCGACTCAGGAATTTTTCTTAATACTTACATCATTTAACTAGGGCACACATACCCCTCTCAACAAAGAGTTATGGGGTAAGTTTCCCGACATTTCCTAGTTTCATCAACCAAAGTTTCGTTACAGCACATTCCAATGTTTACAAAGAGGCCAAAAGATTTCCAAATTTTACGTACATTACAAAGTACTGTGCGTTACATCTAGCGACCGACACCATAACTACGTAGTAATATGCTTCATGTAACACGTGACCAGGCTTCAACGGTTTTCGTTCAGTGGTCTGTGAGTACGAACTTGTTTTGTAAGTGAAGATTTTTTGCCTTGTCATCGGCGTCATGGAGGAGCAGAGAGTGGCAATTATATTTTGAGTTAAAGCCGGTAAAAGTGCTGTGGAAACGATCGAACTGATTAATAATGCTTATGGTAGGGCTGCCATGTGTATCGGCGGTATGCTTGCTTTCGAGACGGAAGGGAGGACGTGAAGGATGATGCCAAAAGTGGCCGTCCTTCGACTGCCAGAACAGACGAAAACTTGGAATCTGTTCGTCGTCTGCTGACAGAAGACCGTCGTACCACTCTCCAAGTGACTGCAGATCGTTTGAATATTGGTAAGGAGACAGTTCGCCAGATTGTAATCGAAGACTTGGGAAAAAGAAAGATCTGCGTGAGATTTGTTCCTTACGCCTTGACCACAGAGCAGAAACAAGAACGAGTTCTTTACTGCTAGGAACTTCTTTTAATGGGACAAGATGAACGTTTTTGGGAAAATATCATTATCGGTGACGAAACATGGTGTTTCACCTACCATCCGGCCACCAAACGACAGAGTGCAGAGTTGGTGGGGCAAAACGCTCCAAAACCAAAGAAACTGCGATTTCAAAAATAGCGAGTGAAGACGATGTTAATTGTTTTTCGACGCAGAAGGTATAATTCATCGAGAGTTTGCCCCTGAAGGGCAGAGAGTAAATGCAGAATTCTACGTGGGTATTTTGGATCGGCTACTGAAGAGAATTCGACGAGTTAGGACGGCCAAATTCCAATCCAGTGAGTGATTCCTTCTTCACGATAACGCGCCATCTCATAACGTTGCAATTGTAAAGAAGTTTATGGCGAACAGGAAGCTTGCTGTTCTCCACCCTCCACCTCACTCGCCAGATCTTGCACCTGCCGACTACTTTCTCTTCCCCAAGTTAAGATTTTCCTTAAAAGAGCGGCATTTTCAAACAGTGGAAGAAATTCAGTGTGCAGTGACAAGGGAGCGTAACAACATTTCAAAAACTGCTTTCCTGGAGGGCATGAAGATGTTGAAGAAATGTGCAAACAAATGTATTGATCAACGAGGAATGTATTTTTAAGAACAAAAATAAATCATGTCCATATAAGAATTTATCTGTGTTTTATAACAGTTGTCTAAAAGCTTTTGGGTCTCACCTTGTAGTTTCTAGTATTTTTTCCCACACATATTTTATTCACGTTTTCACCCCAGCCCTTCACTTCTTACCACTTTACTACTCATATAAAAGTTTCCCATAAAGTCTCGTTTTTACCCCCTTCCCTAAACTGCACTTAAAATCACTTCACTTAATTTTACTTCACTACACTTTTAGATTATTTTCACTTCATTTTACTTCGCTTCTCTACACTTTTGGGTGTTCATTACATATATTTTGGAAAGATCTTCCTGTTTTTCCAGCGTATTTCCTCCCGCTGTGTGGACAAATGAAGTGGTAAATACCAAATATTTTAAATTTACAGATCTCGCCAATGCAAGTTTTTCGTTACGCTATTAGTATTTCTGCATGCTATTTCGACATTAATACCTTAAATTTTTGTGATTTTATTTCTTTGCAACTATATATCAAAGTCCTTACAACTCCAAAACTTAATCTTTTTTCATCGCCTTCTTTTTGAATAAAAAATTCAAAATACGACACATAGGAAAAATAATTTACCTTCTTCCGCAAGAGAAAATTTGAATGAGAGAGAAAAGATAATTTTTAACTGATGGGTGTTTCATACAAATACTTACTTTTTTACCGTAGGTTGCCAGAAACTGGGGGAAAAATACTGCCAAATTATTCCTAGCATGACGACGGCGGATAGCCTATTCCGCATTATGACGCACATGAACTCGCCTTAAACTGTATTACCAGTTCGATCGCGTGCCGGTGTTTAAACATGCTAAGTCCAATTTTGATAAAGCGGAACGTACACATTCACTTCGTGCATTCGAGTCACCCTGCCTGCACTGCCCTACACTGACACGGCATTCATTCAGTCAACAGAAGACAATTTCAAGAAATAGTATAATTATGCCACATTTGATTACTCGTATTGACCACATGTTTCAGCAACAATGAATTGTTACGATCAGACCATAACTCTCTCGCATACGCTCAGACCGCTAACTTAAATGCATTGCTCTTTATACACCTGAAAAATTTCCTTATTTATTTTGTTACGTATTAAATTTCAAAAATTCAAACGGACATCGTAAATGGTAACATTTGTTGAAATGAATTTATTTATGTTAGAATAATCATTCTTTAATTTTTTTGATTCACCAGATGATCCGATACGTTATTTACCGATATGTTCACTAAATTTGTTGCTTACTCTTTTCTTCCTTATGTTGTATTTTTATTTCATGTTTATGCAGTATCAGGGCATTCTTTATTCACCATATTTTCTTGGTTTTAGTTCCATCGTTCTATCATTATTCCCTTAATTTTTTTATTTGCATTTGCAAAGAAGAGAAAACCGACTATTACCTTCGTCACGTCTGACTGTCAATCCGTTCAACCGCATGAAAAAAGTCATCTTCTACTGAGAGGATTTTCGTAACATTGCATATTGAGAAATTTCACTAGAATTCTGTCGAAGAAGTAAAAGTTTGGTTAAAATCGCACAAAAGTAACGTGAGGTTTGCATGAAGACGGACTTACATTTATGATAATAATTCGCTGTGTTCTTCTGGGATTGGGAAATGTTTCGTATTACTCTTGTAGGGAAAATAAAAAAAAAATTTCATACGAAATATTTTACCAAAAATCTTTGTGTTTACGAGATAATCACGAGAAATATGACAAAGCAGAAAATATCAAATAAATGATTCTGTATATTTAAATTTATTGTGGTATGACGTACTAAACCAATAACGCAACGTTCCTATCGCCATGTCATGTTTCTGCGCATTGTGCGATTCCTTCCTTCATGAGAAATACATTGTACATGATTGTGGAAAATGGAACCATAAATAGCAATCCAATTCACAAAGGGACTGTGTTGCCTAAATTCCTACATTCATAATGTTTAGTATTTTTTGTGAAAATGAAATTTCGTAAGTAGTAAGGTTATAGACATGTTTTCGAATTGTGTACATAAAATTGTTTTTAAGTCAGTAATTACGAAACATTTCGACAGGGTGAAAATTTGAGGTTATGTAAGAAAGATGAATTTGACACGCACAAAAGAAAGATATGTATACATGTAGAGTAGGTTTTTGAAACACGTTTAGCCTAATATCAGCTCGTGATAACGGGAATGACATTCTGTTTTACATGTACAGTTGTAGCCAGAAACAAAGTTTTGACAGAATCGGATTATTCAGTACGAACATCGAAGAATATTTCAGAATGCAAAAACCCGAAAGATTCTCAGTGTTACGATATATGCATATTTGTTGTCTGGCTGTTTATACAGCGCGCTTTTGGCTCAAGAACTTTATATCTATGAATGACGTATAGGCGTTAACCCGAAGACGGACACTTTTCTGAAACTCTCGAATTCTTAAAAAAAAACTCACTCTTCGTTTTTCTAAGTGTATTGCGCTTTTTTGTAAATTTATTTCACTACGACGTTCCTAAAGTCTATACAGCTACTTCCAATTAATGAAACAAAACACATGAAGAATGAGACAAAAATGTTTGGACTTGGGTAATTTAATACTTTTAGGCCCTACTTAGTTACACTACGGTACTATACCCTTCACAGATATCCCATTAGGGGTTTACACATTTTGCCCAGCGTCTTTCCGCTGCCGGAAACATCTCCGGAACTCCAGTGTCATGACGCTTGTACCATCGCCTGCGATTCGGTTTTAATCTTTGTAATATTATCTGTTTTTAGTCGGAAACAGTTTCTGTCCTTCTATAGCCTAATCATACAGGTGCTTCAACAGAAAATTTGTTTATTTTCTGCACGTCATTTAAAACAAAGGGTCCAAATTTCACAGCAGTGTGCCCCATGTTTCAGTATTCGGCTAATTTCGTCAAAATATACTGTTCATTATGTCTCAAATATTACAAATATCCATAATCGTAAGACGCCTGTTCTCTTGAAAGACCCGACCTATTTTTCTGACATTTTCGTCAGTGCGACTCGACGGTGGGTGACCTGGATTTTCAAAATTCTCAACTGAAGTATGGACACTTTCGAAATTTTGAATTAAGTTCTCTACTCATAGATTCATCAAGAATGATATTCTAAGAATTTCACAATTTTTACAGGAAGTTTTTAAAAAGCTAAATCGAAATATGGTGCAAATTTTCTATTCTTTTAAGGTCTGCCTGTCCAATGGGCCACTGATTACAGAACGCAGTCGACACTTAAATGCCATTTACTCAAAATCACAATGTTTTGTTACATCGACCTTCACCACTAATTCACAGTAAAGGAATTTATTGGCGTCTACAGGCTTACACATATATCACGTAAGGTTAGCGCGCCCCGCGCCTGGTCCAAAAAGTTTTTTTCGCACTTCTTGTTATTTATATAGGCACAGAGTATGACGCCACTCGCCTGTGACCGTTTGTACTTCATCACCTACTTTAACCATGGTCTGAAGGAAAAGTCACCAATTCCTTTCTAGACTCTTTTGTAATCGTAAACTTTATCACTTTTTCTTATCCAGACCAACAAATGCAAAATATATACATTAACAATATTTTATATATTGTAAGCACTCCTACATGTTTCGCCGCACCCGTATCTTCTTCAGCATGTCTTATCCTTCTACCGTGCTAAAGTTATAAAATACAACCCTAAAGATTTTTATAACTTTAGCACAGTAGAAGGGTAAAATTTACATAAAGATTATGCGGGTGCATCGAAACATGTAGGAGAATTTCGATATATATATATATATATATGTATAATATTGTTAATTTATATATACGAGTATGTGTATATATATATATATATATATATATGATATGCATTGTTTGGTCTGGATAATGAACCGTACAAATGCACGATGCACATATCCAAACACACAGATTTTAATGTTGATGGAAATTTGCTCACTTTTATTTTTACTCTGTTGAATAGAAATATATTTCCTTCGTTCTATTAATTTAATACTGATTAAAATTGGATAGAAAATGTGATCTTGCAAAATATATAATTCAATCACCTCGCCCATGACAACAATGATAAGCCCCCCCCCCTGCTTACTGCACAACATTTTCTTAACTTTATGCTTCTACTGGCCATTTGTTTATTATGATAATATTAAAATATTAAGTATAGGGCATTAATAAGATTAACAGCAAGTTTTACGCCCTAGGAAATTTGATTCGTTGATACTAAAGTAATTATCTGCACACAATGTTAGTACATAAAAGTGACAACAATGCTGTACTATGTTTAATGCACTTAAGATGATAAAATATTCACAATATTAAATCTGTAATGAACTCTACTTAGTTTTTACATTCACATTGGTGTAAGGCAACATATTCAATAAATTTCTGTATACACATGAATATGAAGTAAATGTATCGTCTCGATATTAACACAGACCTATTTTTCACAAATCAACCGTTTATTTATATCTTTATTTATTTATTGAAAAATTTATTTATTTATTGCAATTACAACATTTACCATATCATGTACTGAAATTTAAAGGTAAACTCTCCTTTGCTTAATTAATCACAACGCCATTGTGACATGTGGGAGAGTGGTGGTACAGCTGAGCGCCTCCTTAACTCCGATTCTAGAGAAGTCGTGTGACATTAAATTAATATATGTTTAGACCTAGTACCTAAATTCCTTATGGACTGCAGGTTTTTCTTCCTTGTTAAAGGCTGTTATTTCATTATCAGCCAAGTGCTTTTCATTTTTAAGGTTAACTGCACACAACGCGCAATGGAAACCGACGCAAAAGCGTCTCGGGCATCAGAATGTGATAAGCCAATTCTCTCACAACAGGAATCGAAAGAACTAGCACGCCCCGTTTTCGCTCAGGTAAGTATCACTTATCGCTCTGTTCCAGATAGTGACTATGGTTATTTAAACAAATAGCTCCTAATAATATTCTTCCCTGCACCCCGTTTTGCCACACGTATGCGTCAAAACGACGCACAAATAACTTCCTTTACGAAAGCGAAAATGCACTGCAAACTTCATTTTAATTTCCATTTTTGTTTTATTTTTTGCGAACTTAAAGAATCTCACAATACACGGCAGATGGCATATTAATGATCTGTTTTAATTTTCACACGCCCAGATGTACTATAAAATAAGCTTCCCCATTTGACCCCTTGTTACCCTAAGTAGAATACACATTAAACATTACCTAAGGTATTTGGTAATGCTAAGTGCTAATTATTGTATTACCCGAATATATGCTCATGCTTCACATCTATCAGCACGCCGTCATTTCCAACACTGAAATCTGTTTCTCCAAACTGTGTTCTTTTCACAGCATACCGTGTGGTGTTTAACTTTTTGACGCCTAATGTGAACTATAGTTGACGTAGGCACCGCTAATTTCTAAAGTTGCATTTTATATATTTATTCAACAAATATAGGTACTGAATATTTTAAACATGGTATATACTCTCGGCTTTTTTCTCTTCAAAATGCAGTTTGTTTCATAATTCTAACATATTTGGTTCCTGTATTATTCACATTTTGTATACAGGGTGTGCTAAAATAAAATAAAATAATTCAGGACCCAAAAGGTTCAGCTTCCAGTGCTTTTAAAAGTGAATAGTCTTTTTTAACTGTGTCGATTGACAATGTGCATAAAGGCTGCTGGTTTGTAGTACTATTAGAAATTCACAACATATTTATATCCCTGAAGTACAGTCTGAATATTTAAGGTAGCAGAATTTAAAAAAATTATCAACGCCCTCCTCCATGTTTGTTGCAATAGCGATTGTTTGTACAGTTATATAAATTCAGTGGACGGATGCATAAACATAATATTATTACAACATACTATGAAGACAGTCAATAACGATACTATGTGCTTCCAGGCAATAGTTGCATCTTTGGTGTATCTGACTGCTACCTGCGACGGTTTAACTAGTGGTTATTCAAACTTCCTCCGTCTTCAACTTCGCGCAGACAGCAGTGGCTTTGAATTGGACGAAGAGGCTGAGTCATGGATCGGTAAGAGCAGAGATCTGTTTTACTTACGTACACAAGTCAATTTGCCACAAAGCGGTACAATTGATTTATACAAGTTTTTTAAATTTAAAGTACCGGTTCTTATAAATTGAATTTTGGGACTTGCCGATAGTTTCTGAATTACGAAAATACAATTCTAGAATTTGAATAAAATCAAAATTTGTCTATAGAAAATATGAGAATTAAAGCGGCCAACGCAACTAAATTTTCTCTTTCACTTATTTCTGTAAAACGTTTCAAACACAAACGGGTTACCCGAGGCTAAAATACTTCAAAACACATAGAATTTTACATAAAATTGAGTTAAAAATTTGTACTCTTCACACGGTTATTAAAAAAAACCAATCAAAAAAAAAAAAACGAAGCCTGCACGCACCAAAGTCATTCTTCGCCAGCTTTTTTTCTAATATTAGTCAAAACGTACCCCGCGCATTACGGAATCAGCAGCTGTTATCATATTCAAAACAGCCGGCTACTGATCCATATTCTAATGCATACAGTTCTAGTCCACCGCCCGTTCTATTTATTCCAAATCAGTTTTAAAATTATTATTAGTCTTCCTTCATGCATTTGCATAAACACTGTGCCACACATTTATCTCTTATCGCTAAGTATTGAGCACGATTTCTGTAGCATATGTCCTTCCAAAAATACCACCAACGAGCTCTAGTATCGCCTTTGTAAATTTTATCTCTACGTTTTGAAAAAATATTTGTATTTATCAACCAGTAATAGCTGTTATGATATGCAGTGTCATATCTTGGTTATTGGTAAGTGCTTGTGACTAATGCTTCTTGGCAATGGCCGATGAGCGGATGAATTAGGTAGCAGACAAGCGTAGATAGTTATGAATTATTGCACAATAAAGTGTCATTGTTGGTTTGATTAATAGGGTTGTACAGTTAAGTACAGAGTGACATGCAGCACCCTAATACGCCTTCGGTATATGTGTTCATCTGTCTGCACGTAACGTAGTGAAAAATTCTAAATAAATTTTTATAGCATTTAATATTTGGAGAATTTTACTGAAACTTTTGGTAAATTTAAAAGGAATAAAAAAGAAGCAAACACATAGATCATATTTTTACACTCTAGGTACATTATTACATTTCCTAAACTCTTCCTACATCGTCCGCATGGATAATAGTGGCATTACAAGCATTATTGTTTGTAGTATCGAGTAGGGCAAATTTGAAACATAAAAGTGATTTAACCCTTTAAAGACGAAGCTCAGACCGCTTTATTTATGGACCCAGTTCGTACCGCGCTGTAAACACTTTTAATTTCGATTATAAAAACCAGTCAGTTTATGCTGTATGGGGCAGAAGGCGCTGTTTGTTCTCAGATAAATACAAAACACATAAATGCAGTGTGGGCAGAGCGTACAGTTGTTGAATGTTAAACCTGTCGGTGCATCATGTGACCAGTGGGCTTTACAAGGTTAACTTACATAACACAAAACGAAATTCTGGATGAGGCAAATTTTACTTAACGACATAATATTATTCTGTGTCGTTGGAGGGATTTATGTTTGCGTCAGCAGAGTAACTGTCCTTAGGTGCACAGGCACCAGTTTCTGCATATTTTCAAGAAGTCTCACGCATTTATACAACGGACTTCTAATTTGTGACATATACAAAGAGCATAGTTCTCCTTACTTTCTTGAATTACGTTGCTCTAGACAATCAGGCCTACTTCCGGATGTACAGCATGTTTACACATAAACACACCTTACATGTATGATTTTCACTCACTTGCAGAAAATCGTGGAATTAGTATGTAAAGGTGATCCAAAAGTCATTGCATGGGATGACTAGGTTTTTCATATTACAATTAACATTACCAGTTAACTACAGACCTAGGACATGCCAACTCACAACACAAAACTCTTCTCATTTTAAGTACAGTTGAGAACCCTCTTATTATTCTCTACAGTATACATACATATGTTGTGTGTGGGACGATAGCATTACTGGACAAACACCGATTGTCGCGCTCTGCCAGCACACTTCTTTTCAATTCCCCACTTAGCTGACTGTCCATTTGCAAGGCCAATGGCAGTTTCAAAGTATTTTGTCATGTGTGGTAAAAGTCCTGTATAAATACAAAATTGGTAGTCTTTAACATGTATGTGTTGTTTGTTAGGGATTTGCACCATTTTGTTCTCTTGTAAAGTGCTCTTTCGGGGGACCTAAGCCATTTTGTGTACTTGTAAGGTGCTGAGTACTAGAGATCTACGCCATTTTGTGTTCTTGTAAGGTGCTGAGTACTAGAGGTCTACGCCATTTTGTGTTCTTGTAAGACGTTGAGAAGGCCTACTAGAGATCTGCGCCATTTTGTGCACTGTTGTCTGTTCACAGTTAGTATTTATATTGGTGCCACATCTGTTGGCTGCCTGCTGAGCGGCATCATGATGGACTTGTGGGGCAGAAAGCTTGCTGTTCAGATTGCTGTATCCTGTACCTGTATTGGCTGGTTACTAATCGCCATATCCACTAAATATCCACTCATCCTTGTGGGGATAGCAGGGTGTGGCTTTGGAAAGGGGGCCAGCATTCCAGGCATCACTGTAAGTAAGAAACAGAGGAAAACGAGAAACATGGTGAAAATGTGAAGATAAGTGATCATGAAACAAGAACATAGAAACAACACCCAAAATATATTTAAGGGGTAAAAAAAGTACTCCAAATATTGATTGAGTAGGTCATATATATATATATATATATATATATATATATAGAGAGAGAGAGAGAGAGAGAGAGAGAGAGAGAGAGAGACGCACACACTTAATTTCTCCATAGAGCAGAGTATTTCTTGAGAAG
>Ga0123354_10019409_pt1 | contig 10678 bp, 4 predicted proteins | sample TergutLab28metaG_2_FD_97872 | JGI IMG/M metagenome (GOLD analysis project Ga0123354, IMG submission 97872) | Labiotermes labralis P4 segment gut microbial communities from Petit-Saut dam, French Guiana - Lab288 P4 | ecosystem: Host-associated > Arthropoda: Insects > Digestive system > Gut ...
AAGTTTCACACCCATACAAAACAACAGGCAAAATTATAGTTCTATATATCTTAATCTTTAAATTTTTGGATAGCAACCTGGAAGACAAAAGATTCTGCACCGAATGATAGCAAGCATTTCCTGTCCTCAATCTGCTTTTAATTTCTTCCGGAATGGAATTTTGATTTGTTAAATTTGTTCCCAAATATTTAAACTCTTCCACCCTCTCAAAAGTACTATTACCAATCCTCACACTGTGATTTCGTCCTGCATTCTGATCTCGAGATATGAAAACAATATCATATATTGGAATTTACACATAAACTGAAATAGCTGTCGCAGTTTTAATGAAAACTAATTAAAATTATTGAAATCGCACACAACAGTCTACTGTGTTATGCAGTTTAAATAATTTTAATATTTTATAACTTTGGCAAACGCAATATGAAAGCTCCCTGAAGACGGTGCAGAAGCACCGAAGCATGTAGGAACTTTTGTAATATAACTAATATTTTAATATATATATATATATATATATATGTTGGTACTCGTAAAAATACGATGATATTTTGGCCAATTTAAATCTATGAACGCTCCAGTCTAGACGGAAGCACCTCATTGCTCTTTTTTCCCATTGATGTTTTTAATAACAAGATCGGTTGCCCTTCTTTTCCCTTGCCGTCATTTTACGCGTGCCGGCAAAAAGAATCGCAGACCATTCGGTATTTGCTGTGCACTGTGCTAAGGCCAGTCCTTCAGCCAGACGCGTGACTATGACTAATGCTGTCGGCAGGTTACATGATATCTGCAGTCACAATTACATTTCGCTTAAGCACGTACTAAAATCCAGTGTTACTTAATTCCAGGTCGCTGTATAAAACTAAAACTAAACTCCGTGGCCTTAGTCCGCACGCGAACTATACCGACAGAGCGGCCGCCGCCGGTCGGCGAAGTTAGTGGCAACTTTTGCGGATAGAGGGGTGTCACGTGGTAAGCGCAACGGGTCCCCACAGCCGTTAATCTCTGTTTTCTAGACCTGGAGCCGCTACTTTTTTCATTCAAGTAGCTCGTCAATTGACCTCACGAGGCTGAGTGGACCCCGTTCCAGACCCACTTCTACTCAGAAAATCTGGTAGCGCCGGGGATCGAACCCGGGACCTCTGTATTTGTAGCCAGAAACTCTGACCACTAGACCACAGAGGCGGTCCAGGTCGCTGTATACATTTTTATATTCTGTGGATCATACTGTTGATCATTCTTTATATTCTATGTTAAGTTCTTCTGTTATTGATAGTTTTCTAGGTATTATCCTACACGACTGTAATTTCCTCTTGACTTTTTATTTTGTATTGTATCTCCTGTATTTTTATAATATCCACTTACTAGTTAATTTCGTACATTTTGCCATTAAATGCCTGTACGTTTTCTTTGTCTTCTTAATCCTTTGAATTTACTCCCTTTAAGTGTTCCTTATATATTCTGTACGTAGTTCGTGCTTAATGAGAATCTTAACCTTTTGACGCCTAATGACAACTATAGTGGTCGTACCGCACCGCTAACCTCTAAAGTTGCATTTTATATATTTATTCAACAAATATGGGTACTGAATATTTTAAACATGGTATATACTCTCCGTATTTTTTTTTAAATTGCAGTTTGTTTCATAATTCTAACGTATTTGGTTCCTGTACAATTCACATTTTATATACAGGTGTGCTAAAATTAAAAAAATAATTCCGGCGCCAAAATGTTAATGATATATACCACTGCCCAATATTGTACGGGTGATTAAATCGAGAAGAATGTGATGATTATGGCATGTAGCACGTATGGGGGAGAGGAGAGGCGTATGCAGGGTTTTGGTGGGGAAATCTGAGGGATAGAGACCACTGGGGAGACCCAGGCGTAGATGGGAGGGTAATATGAAGATGGATCTTCAGGAAGTGGAGTTGGGGGGCATGGGCTGGATTTATCTGGCTCAGGATAGAGACAGGTGGCGGGAACTTATAAATGCTGTAATGAAGCTTCGGGTTCCATAAAAGGCATGGAATTTCTTGACTAGCTGAGATCCGGTTAGCTTCTCAAGGATTCTGCTGCATGAAGTAAGTAAGTCAGTAGGTAGGTAGTGTGTCCTGTTCGTGTAATAGACCCTAGGGCTATTGGCTCAGCACGGAAGTAAACTTGATTGAATTGAACTGCATTATTATTATTATATGAATGTTTCTTGTAACAGTCCTTTTCTTCCTGGTACTTCTCTTGAACCAGCGATGATCCCCGCCGCTCAGGCTTCAAGCTTCACACTGCAGTACTTTCCGTATTATGTGTGATGTTCCAAGTATAGCTGTCTTTTGTAGTGAATATATCGAGTGTTTTCCTGGTATAGTTTCCAAATTTTTTCCTTAAGCTTCTCGTTACTATTCCAGTGGCTCCAAATTATTACTGGTACAATCGTACATTTCATGTTCCACATTCGTTGTATCTCTATGCGTAAACTCTTGTATTTTAACTTCTTTTCCGCTTCCTTTTGCACAACATTTCTGTCTGCGGGTATTGCCGCATCTATCAGTGTGCATGTTTTCTCTTTTTTGTTTTCAATTATTATATCTGGCCTATTTGCTGTTAACTTCTCTGTCTGTATGTACTGCTTGATTCCACAACACTGTGACATCTCCCTCTTCATACACTTATTATTATTATTATTATTGTGCATTGATTTGTAAGATTGAAAAATACTTAAGAACTGCTAATGTTGCAGAGCTGGTGGTGGAGTGGGGGTGGCGCCAGTACCTCTAATCGCCCAAGGTGCCGTTTTTCGTTAATAACTACCTGCGAGGTACGGATACAGGAGGAACGCTTTGGCGTTATTAACTGGTGCTATCATCTCCTGTGCCACCTGCGTGCACACTTGACGTATTGAAAACAGTGAGGCGGCAGACGGTATTGGTCGTGTAAATAATCCTTGGGATATGAAAGGAGAAGGAACTCCTAAAATAATAGGGGCAGGACCCAAAAGAGTAATATTTGCGTTTACTAACGTGAATTATGAGCCGGTCCCAGTAGCCGCGCGGTCCAAGGCATACGTCTGCGGCCACTTGCCTGCTGAGATCGTGGTTTCGAATCCCACCGGGTGAATGGATGTTTGTCTGTTGTGAATGTTGTGTGTTTTAAGGTAGAGGTCTCTGCGACGAGCTGATCACTCGTCGAGAGGAGTCCTACCGACTGTGGTGCGTCGTTGTGTGTGATCTAGAAACCTCAAGAATGAGAAGGACATGGCCCGCGTTGGACCGCAGCGCCACAGGGGGAAGAAAGTGAATTATGAACCGTCTTGCTGTGAGCCCCAGCCCTAAGAACAGGGCATAACAAATCAAAGAGTAATATTGGGATGAAAGGATGTTTGAAGTGTATAAGATGACCAAAGTATATTATCTCATAAAAAATGGTTATAATTTTTGATGGGATATAGAGGGATTGGCGTTATACTCCACTTATTCTTAATCAGGGCGCTAGATGTAGGTGAGTGGTCAGCTTCGCGGTCCGGCTGCGTTGCCCTCTTCGCAGAGAACCCTGGTACTCATAAAGCAGCAGGCTGTGTGGGCCCCAGGGTCAATCGATACGGTTCCGGAGAAGAGAAGCGTCTTTTTCCTTTGCCGGAATTCAAACTCCGTCCCCGTCTTGCACCTGGGCAGACACTGTACCTACTGAGCTGTCGCAACTGTTGCTATTCCATCTGGAGTAACTGAGAAATGCAGTTTATGGGTCTGGCTGTTGTTCGCTAGCTTGTCAGCGCCGAGGCGCGGTTTCAATCCCAGGCCGGACATTGTGGGATTTTTGGTGGACAAAGTGGCCCTGTGACAATTTTCTCTACAAGTAATTCTATTTTTTCTCGTCCTTACTCTTCCACCAGTGCTCCATATTTATTCATTTATCATCAGCTCTTAGCTGTCGACGGGGAACCGCAGTAGCACAGTGGTTAAGTTGCTGTGCTACAAATCGGAAGGTCGTTGGTTCAATCCCAGCTGGTGTCATGGAATTTTTCATTGACATAATCCTTCTGATCGCACTATGGTCCGGTGGTCGACTCAGCCTCTAACAGAAATGAGTAACAGGGGTATTTCCTGGGGGTAAAAACGGCCCGTGCGTAGGGCTGACAACCTTACCACCATCCTGGGCCATTGTCACGTAATATGGGAACCTTAATTTCCTGGAACCCTCTGGGCACCTCGGGCCTGTAACGCGACTGATTTACCTTTACCTTTAGCTGTCGACAGCTTCATTAAATAAACTGACGGTTACCGTGACTAGATGGGACAGAAACCAGTACTCCCGAATCCATGCCCGCCTGGGTAGGCAACCCATACCCACATGGTTGTGTTTTGTGGATGTATCGTGGATCCACAGCCTCACACACGGCCTTGCTCTGCTGTCTGTCGACGGACTTGTTTCAAAACAGCTCTACGTAATATGTGTTCATCAGAATTCGAAAAATCCCTTTCCAGTACTTTGCCTTCATAAATAACGTAGTAGATTAAGAGGACGGTGTATGATGTTTAAAAGGAATATAGTAATTGCAGTATCTGCTCTTTAGTCGGGGACCGCGGTAGCACAGTGCTTAAGGTGCTGCGCCACAAATCGGAAGGTCGCAGGTTCGATTCCATATGGTGTCACTGGAACTTTTCATTAACATAATCCTTCCGATCGCACTATGGCCCTGGGGTCGACTCAGCTTCTAACAGAAATGAGTACCATGAGTGTTTCTTGGGGGTAAAAGCGGCCGGTGCCTAAGGCTGACAAACTTACAACCATTCTGGGCCATTGTCACGTAATCTGGGAACCTTAACTTCCTGGAACCCTCTGCGCGCAACGGGGGGACCGCGGTAGCACAGTGCTTAAGGTGCTGCGCCACAAATCGGAAGGTCGCTGGTTCGGTTCCAGCTGGTGTCACTGGAACTTTTCATTGACATAATCCCTCCGATCGCACTACGCTCCTGGAGTCGACTCAGCCTGTAGCAGAAATGGGTACCAGAAGTATTTCCTTGGAGTAAAAGCGACCGGCGCGTAAGGCTGACAAACTTACCACCATTCTGGGTCATATAATCTGGGAACCTTAACTTCCTGGAACCCTCTGGGCATCTCGGGCCTGTAATGGGAATGATTTACCTTTACTCTTTAGTTACGTTTCGTTCGCTGCTGTACGTGATACGAAGTGAACAGCAAGTGATTTATTATCAAAGGTGAATTCAGTGTAACTTAATTACACTTTCTGCGTGTTCGTTTGTATTGCGGTAGCTGAAGTAATTATGCATATGTTGTTGTTTTCGTTTGTTTCTACACATTTTTTCGTCGCTTCAAGGCCTCGCAGTTTAAGTTGTGCTTATGGGAGATGATTGCAGAAATATGGATCATAACGGATGTACCTGTAATTAAGACATGGATTAAATACTGCTTGGCCCAATTTACCGTACATTTTCTTTGTTTTTACACTAAAGTAGCGAGTAGTTCATAGCTTGTCTTAAAACTTTGTCATTGTAACGTTAGATCGGGCTGGACAGTCCAGGGATCTAATCCCGTTATGGGCGAGATTTTCCGCACCCGTCCAGACCGGCCCTGGGGCCCACCCAGCCTCCTATACAATGATTATCGGGTCTTTCCCAGGGGTAAAGTGGCCGGGGCGTGGCGTTGACCACCCATCCCTATCTAGCGCCGAGGTTAAAGAAAGAGTATAGGTATACATGTACTCCACCTCTGGGCCTTTGTGGCCTGTTATAGGGTGAACGTTACCTTTTTCTGTAGCCTTAACGTTAGATTTGTCATTGTAACGTTAGATCGGGCTGGACAGTCCAGGGATCTAATCCCGTTATGGGCGAGATTTTCCGCACCCGTCCAGACCGGCCCTGGGGCCCACCCAACCTCCTATACAATGATTACCGGGTCTTTCCCGGGGGTAAAGTGGCCGGGGCGTGGCGTTGACTACCCATCCCCATCTAGCGCCGAGGTTAAAGAAAGAGTATAGGTATACGTGTACTCCACCTCTGGGCCTTTGTGGCCTGTTATAGGGTGAACGTTACCTTTTTTACTGTAGCCTTAACGTTAGGTTTGTTAAGAAATATACGCCCACAATTCCTCGTAATGTTTATCGTCCACGTGCTACCGAAACGTAGATAAATTATTGTTATTATAGAACGCGGTGTATTATCTCAGAACACAGAATTGTCCTTCGTTGATTCCGTGAAACCCAAAAATATCATAAGCCTTGTTAGCTTGAAGATTTCTACGAACTGTAAAATGTCTGTCAGATCCACCTTTATTTTGATTTCGTGTAGAAATGTCGCACTAGGCAGAGTTTGGTTACTCTGTGGCTTTATTTACGCCTGCTGTACAAATTGTAATCAGACGTCATGCCGTTGCCAACCGCAGATGTTTACTGTCAGCTGTCAAGTTGCTAGTCTTGGGAAATGTCCTAACTCCGCAAACAAATAGGCTTCCGCGAATTAGACACTTTTGCGAGTATTTAGTTACGTCTGAATGACGTTATAGGCAATGGCATACAAGCCGGAAGGTCGGGGGTTCGATTCCCCACGGGAGTCATTGCGATTTTTCATTGACATCATCCTTCCTGTCTCACTATGGTCCTGGGGTCGACTCACCCTTTAACAAATGAGTAAAGGTAAAGGTAAAGGTAAAGTGTTCCTGTTACAGGCCCGGTGTGGCCCAGAAGGTGGGTAGAGGTATAGCTCTACTCTTCCATGACCGCGGCACTAGAAGGGAGTGAGTGGTCAGCAGCACGCTCCGGCCGCACTTTGCTCCCGGGAAAGACCCGGTACCCATTTTACAGGAGGCTCGGTGGGCCCCAGGGCCTGTCTGGACGGGCGGAAAATCTCGTCCCCACCGGGATTCGATCTCGGACCGTCCAGCCCATAGTCAGTCGCTATACCGACTGAGCTACCGGGCCCACAATAGAGATGAGTACCAGGAATATTTCCTTGTGGGTAAAAGCGGCCGATGTGTAAGGCTGACAACCTTAACACCTTCATGTGCCGAATGTGTAGAAATCCTGGGAGGCTCAACATCATTGAGCTCTAAAGGTCTGTCCAAGCCTGTGTTGAGATAGGTTTACCTTTACCTTTACCTTAAGCAAATAAGCAGCTTTTGTTCTGATAATCTTCAGTAAAGGGCAACTTTGGGAGCATGTCTTGAGTCTGAATGCTGCCACATCCCAGACGACTGTAATTGTCATAACATCTGTTGGTTTAATTAAATTGCATAATGAGTTCACAGAACCGCAGAAATTACCGCAATAAAATATTGTGACTGAATTGCGATAGCATTATGCTTGTTCATAGGGTCAAGGTCAAGGTTTATGTCATAGTCGTGGTAATGTCGCTGTCGTGCCTCACTGGTTGACAGTACAAGGATCCAGAGAGTGTGTACAATATTTGCCCCCACACCTTGTTCAGGCCTGTTATTTTGGCCTTTGTGTATGCAAGTAGACGGGAATCTTAGAAGTGCGAAATACATACAATCTCCTGTTCATGAACTCCATCGGACGCACAAATTAGCAATTCTCTTGTCTCGCTATTAATTACGTTTGTTTGCTTTTGGCGCGACAGCCCCCCCAGGGGGCCAGGACCTCATTCACGAGGTTTCTAGATCACACACAGTGACGCACCACCGTCGGTAGGACTCCTCTGGACGAGAGACCAGCCCGTCGCAGAGACATCTACCTGATAACACACAACATTCACAATTGACAATCATCCATAACCCCGGTGGGATTTGAACCCACAATCTCAGGAGGCGAGCGGCCGCAGACCTACGCCTTAGACCGCGGGGCCACTGGGATCTGCATTAATTATGTAGGGGATATTTATAAATTTTAAAACGGGAGAATGTATTATGTTTTTGGCGCAACAGCCCACCAGTGGGCCAGGGCCTCCTCATTCACGAGGTCTCTAGATCACACACCATGACGCACAACAGTCGGTAGGACGTCGCAGAGACCTCTACCTGACAACACACAACACTCACAACAGTTAAACATCTTGCTCCCCGGTGGGATTCGAACCCACAATCACAGGAGGCGAGCGGACGCAGAACTACGCCTTTAGACCGTGCTGCCACTGGGACCGGCAAGACCAGAGAAAGTAAATTTTCCCCGTGCACTTTACACTTGTAATATGTTGGCTAAGTTTCTATAGTAGGGTAACAGTTTTGAAGTCTCTTCTGGTGAGCCTGAGGGCCTACTTTTGGAGTCCAACCCGCATACTCCCCGTCCCAAGAAAGCGAGAATGAGCAAATCCAAAATCAAATCTATGCTCATTTTTTTTTTGACAGTCAGGGGATCGTCCACACGAAATTTGTGCCACCCGGACAAACTGTCAATCAAACTTTTTATCTGGAAGTCCTTGAAAGACTCAGGAAAAAGGGTGACATGTGTGTGACCAGGTATTGCACGCACACGGATGCTGCACCACGACAACGCCCCATGTCACACGGCAGTCTCCATCAATTAATTTTTGGCAGATAAAAAGCATTCCTGTGGTTCCTCTGCCCCCCTATTCGCCGGATCTCAGTCCCTGTGACTTCTTTTTATTCCCCCGGCTCAAAAACCACTTGAAAGGGCGCCATTTTGGTACTTCGGATAATATCCAGAGGAGCATAACCGACGAGCTGAAAAGTATTCCAGCAGAAGCCTTCCAGCACTGCTGCGAACAATGGAAACAACGCCTCTGTCGCTGTGTAGCTGCCCAAGGGAACCACTTCGAAGGGGATGACCTTGATTTGTAGAAAGAATAAAATTCATGGTTAAAAGAAAATCAGTCTCACTACTTTTCTGTCACACCACGTATACCGTGAGAGAGCAGTGTTACCCTGCTGACACAAATAGATCGGAAGAACGTAAGGACAATTTCGTGGCAGGTAATTGTATGATATTATCCTCTCTCGTGCAGCACACCTTCATCTGATCTGTGGTCAGGTACAATTTTTCCTGTACACGTCAGACTTTTTTTTTTATAGATGGGGTGAAACTAAATCTTACTCATTCTGAACCTCAGCACTGTTGTAAGTGAATGGTGAGCTTCACGCCTCGGCCTTTTTACCTCGTAGAATAGTTTCTGCTAGCCATGGAGCGGTAGGCTTCATGGGCTCCAGAACCGATCTGGATCCTTCAGACAGGTGAAGATTTTGGCTTGCCGCCAATCGAACTACAATCCCTCCAACCAATAACTTAGTTATTATACCGGCTACACTGTCCGGACTGCTCAATGCCTGTGGTTACACTCCATAAACATCTTCCTTGATGACTGTTTGATGCCGCTGTACCAATACATTAACCACTTTTCCTCCCCTAAAATGAGCAAAGAGTACGGACTTGAAGCGTTCGCCTAGCCATTTGTGCCATGGAAACGCAACAATACGTACAATTTTTATTGTTGTTGGCGTAGATGTACCTGTTAGCAATATAAAAATGTTCATTGTTGCAATGGAACGGCAACATTGTGTCCCTTTTGCAGGTTTGTCAAGCTGTAAAATACTGCATACTACTGTTGATAATAACATGTTATAAATGTTATGAGTGTGTGTCTGTGTTCTTGCCTTTGTTATCCGGTAAGAAAATAGTTTATTTTCTGAGCCGTGTTATAATGTCATCTGTGGCCTGTCCGGCTCTACCGTATTTTTTCACATTATCTCATAAACAGCTAGATTTTCGGGTGGGCGGAAATTATTCGGCATGAAATGCGTGTTTTGAATTTCTCTGCAACACTTCTCATTCTGAGAGCAATTCAACAAGATTTTGTTATAAATGTAAGTCGTTCTTCATGTAAAGTACCCGTTATTCTTGTGAGATTTTAGTGAAACTTGAAGTTTCTCGACAGATTTTCAAAAAAATACTCTAATATCAAATTTCATGAAAATCCGTCCATTGAGAGCTGAGTTGTTCCGTACGGTCAGGCGGACGGACAGACATGTTAGTCGCTTTTTGCAATTTTTCGAAAGCTCCTTTAAAATGTAGTCTAGTGCAGTAACTATGCTGCCTGTGTGTTCCCCCATTTCAAATTTTGAATCAATTGGCGGACCTTCCCTAAACTTCCTATGACTGTAAACGGTGTAATAATAATAATAATAATAATAATAATTTACTGCAATTGGGTTGTTACCCGGTGGCAGTGGTTATTTTACATGTATACAAAATGTGAAATTTGGTTACTACTAAATTTAAGTCGGGAGGGCTACATGAGAAGCATGTAGTGGCAACTTGGAATGTTGGGAACCATCTCAGCATTTGCTTCTAGACACAGGGAAACCAAGAAAAAACTGTGTCGAGGTGGCCGGTCGCAGGACCTTCCGAATACTGACTTCTAGCCAGCAGACCGGCATCTAAATTTAAAAAAAGCAGCAATACACACACAGTACAGCAAATACACATAAGATGACAACAACACACACAAGACAACTATAGCAATACACACGGTCAACCAACAACAATTACAAATAAGACAACTTAAAACTAGCAACAAAACACACGAGACAAATTAGAATTTTACAACATGTACAAAAGGTAAAAACACCCAAGCAAGACAGTCCTGTGTACAGTTTCTTGTAATTGTTTTTTTTTTCCAATCATTAATTCACTCACGCTTTCACCCCAGTCCTTCACTTCTCATCACTTACTACTCCTATAAACCTTTTCCATAAAGAC
>Ga0123354_10019411_pt1 | contig 10677 bp, 6 predicted proteins | sample TergutLab28metaG_2_FD_97872 | JGI IMG/M metagenome (GOLD analysis project Ga0123354, IMG submission 97872) | Labiotermes labralis P4 segment gut microbial communities from Petit-Saut dam, French Guiana - Lab288 P4 | ecosystem: Host-associated > Arthropoda: Insects > Digestive system > Gut ...
AGAAATTAGAATTAACAATTTACAATTCTTATAAACTTGAAAAAAAAACACAGCCAGTACTGGATACTTGAATAAAAAAAAAAAAAAAAAACAACAACCAAAGCAAAAACCAAAACTAACCTAAAAAAAAAAAAACAAAAAAAAAAAAAAAACCAACAATATGGCTTGTTTGCAAATAAAAAAGCAGAGCACTTAATAATTAAATGATATCTTCTCTGACATAATGGGGCACGCGGTGGCTCAGTTGGTTGAGGTACTGCGCTACAAGTTGAAAGGTTGTGGGTTAGATTCCTGAAGTTTTCACTGGAATTTTTCACTGACACAATCCTTCTGGCCGCATTGAGGCCCTGGGGTTGACTCAGCCTCTAACAGAAATGAGTAAGAGGAATATTTCCTGGAGGGGTAAAGGCAGCCGGTGCGTAGGGCTGACAACCTTACCACCTTCATGTGCCAACTATCTTGATATCTGGGAGCCCCAACCTCCTGGAAGCCGCAGGGCCTGTCCAGGCCTGTAATGGGATTGCTTTTTTACCTTTTTAATACCGTAGTTTGGTAGATATGTATGAATGTTGATACCTATCTACCCAACTATATTAAATCACATCTCACACACACGGTGGGAATTCAACATTTTATACAAAGCATGTCATTTGTATTTGTTTTTAATAATTTTCCAACAGCCACAGCCAAATCAAACAAAATCCAAACTCAAGACAGGGTTTTCAATTTTGACACTTCACAAGTCAACATGAGGAAGTGGAGAAGGGACATGGGAGAACCAACAAACCTGGTGCTGCAATCCTATGGTCTGCAACATGACTCATCTCATGCTCTGGCCTTTCCTCTATTACAATATGTTCTCCACTTGGGATTGTGAAGTCAATAGAAGTGAATGGGGCAGCTACATAAAATAAGACTCCATGGTACTTTGCCACCACTGCAATCTACAAAACAACACCACATTTAGTTTCTGCACTGAAATTTCAAATTCCACTTATGTTCCAAATAAACAGTATTAATAATATTTTCATGTCACAATTACCACTGTAACTATTATGTGGAAAGCCTTCTCAGTCATTTCTACTCACATGTAGCATTGGGCTTTCAGCTTAATGATAACTTAATCACTTACTTGCAAAGATATCAGCACAACTTTATATTGGTGAAGTACCTGTTTTGTTGTTTAAATTTTTGTTAAAAGAATTTCCACTGAAACAATAAAACTGCAAAAAACAACAGCTACTGAAGCACAGTTAATTCACATCTTACACACAAAATTCACCTTCATGTTATAAAAGTTGGTAACTGGTTCACTTGAACTGTGAGAACAATTATGGGTCATATATTTCAACTACAGTATTTGGTATATATACATATATATATCTATAAAGCATATAGTGCAAGTGGGCCAGTAACTTTCACTCTGTTGCTCCAGCTCACAATTACTGCAGCTCACTGCAGAGGAAAGGCACGCAAAGTTCCGGCTTCGGTACAGCTGCTGATGTGGAAAGTGGCAGGCCAATCTTAATACCTGGTTACCACAACATATCTTCAAGCTAAATAGAAAGATGTGTGTCTCACCAACAACCATCTAAAGAATCATGAGACTAACAGAGTACCTGATAGGTTCCAATTTTGTTGGCTGTGTCCCCATTGGTTGCCACCCTGTCTGCACCAACAACAACAGCTGTTATGTTGCGTGCTCGCATCAGAGCTGAAACCATGCTATCACACACAAGAGTAGCTGGGATTTTATCATGTACCAGTTCATAAGCTGTTAGTCTTGCACCCTGATTATATGGTCTTGTTTCAGTACAATAAACATGTTCTGCAACAAAATGACATAATTTGTTTTACCTCCCTGCATCATCTGCTGAACACACATTAATAGTAAGGAACTGATGAAGAAGATCACTTAGGTGGCTTAACAAAATGTAATTACCCAAAAGTAAGACGAATGTATGAACCTGCAAATATGACAAACAACAACCCCCCTCCCCACAACAATTTTCTGGTAACTACCTACACTAAACATAGTTAAATCTGAAGGCACTTAGAGTATTTGCTTATCACCATAATGGTTAAATGTTGCGTTACAAATACAGCTCAGTACAAAGGAACACTGTTATGAAGTGGGTATTAATTCCACTAATATTCAAGCAGTCCTAAACTTGAAACTCCTCAGTACAGCCATGCAAATATTAGTACCAAATAGTACCTTAAATAAGGATATACATGTTTCCTTTAATGTCCTATTCAAGTCATCATTCTCACAGTCATATCAGCAACTGAGGCTACATAACCAAAGCAGTAAAAAAGGCTACTGCAGCAAAACTAAAATATAAATAGATCAGTCAACCTAGTCACCAAAAAAAAGGTACAGAAACCATGAAGTTGTAGATTTTTGGGTTATGACAAGGCGTAATATTGTAGGAATGATATGATGTTTCCAGATTTTCTTTCGATCCCATCCTCAGGTTTGGAAAAAACAAGGCTGATTTTCTTTGTATGAAGCCTGAGGATGGGATCAAAATGACATCCCAAAACATTGTACCTTTCCTACAATATCAAGCCACATCGTATCCCAAAAGAGTTACAACTTCAGTTTCATCATGGCAAAAGCCTTAGATCACATATACAGTTTATGAATTTTTAAGAATCATTCAGAAGTGTAAAAAGAATGAAGATTTGTTCATTTGTAGTTTACTTAATAATATTATCAGTAAGTACATCATCACGGTGTTGAATGATCAGATAAAGGTGAATAATGAATTGGAAAGAATGTGGAATGAAGCAGTCACACCATGAACAATGTAACCTGAAAGGGGAAGGGAAGAATCTTAGAAATCATTATGTCAAATTGAATTCGTTGTACAAACACAATAAGATACTGTGTTCACTACACTTATAAGAACTGCAAAGTACTTTATTCTCAACTGTTACACAGGTTATTCACAAATCACCAAAAAATGTTAGTAAGTAAATGTAATGCTTTATGAATTATACACATTTACCTAGCCTCCCAAGGGAATGAAGAGATCGAATAACTCCCAGTGCTGTGCCATAGCCAGCAGTGGCCAAGGAACCTGTGTTGCAATGTGTGAGGATACGCACCATGCTATCCCCTGAACAGTGACTCAGGATTGCATTTGCACCTGCATCACCAATTGCACGGTTGTCAGCTATGTCCTTCTCCAACATAGTTTCAATTGCACACAGGAACCTGAACAATTGACATTGTATGTTAGAAACTGCTACTTATTGTATCCTATAAATCTTTGCAAAAACATGTCATTACAGCCAAAGGAGATAAAAATTTCAGTGACCAGTGTCATCAACAGCAAGCTGAGAGTCAGTCACATATGTCACGCAGCAGCATTGGTATAGGTTAAGTAGTTCTGATTATGAAGTTCATTTTGCATTAGCTCATAACTGAGGACACAGTCAGTACTTACTCAGCTGTCACCCACTAACAGAATAAAAAGCCTTGACACTCTGGTAATAATTATCTTGGAAACAACATACTGTATAAAGAGTATACTAAATAATACACAGAACCTTCATGTGAAGTGTTAGTATACACTATGAAATCTGGAACACAATTAAATTTTATCAACAAAATCTAATAAGATTTTACATGTAAATTTCATCCAAATTTATTTGTGCAATATTTATATGCATACAGTGAGACTTCCGCAGTCAAGTTAATGGGTGTTCAGAAATCTAATATTACAAATGTGATACCAAAGAGTACAGGTCAATAAGATATGCTTACTACTGGACCTATATCAACAATTACTTTGCTTTCATTTGTTCTGCTGAAACTGTTTCATCTTTATCCAGTGCATTGACCAAAGAAATTAGTTCATCCGCAGCCAACTTCATGTTAACTGCTGTTGGTCGAGCAGAAACAAGATAGTTCAGCTTTCCTTCTACTTCCTGTCGCAAAGTCTTCTTATCTGTGAACACTTCAGACTGTATTTCTACAGCCAGGCTCAGACAACCAACAATGGCAATAGCTGGAGCACCACGCACCTGTACGTAGAGAAAGTTAAAGTATAATAAAATGTGGCTACTTCTCCCTACTTTGGTGGCTTAAGGGAGGAGTCACATGGCCTCAAAAACGTTACTGAATCATTCTACATTATATTTCATATATGCTTCTTCCTGTTTATAAATTTATGCTCATATTAAAAATTTCAATCGACCCCAAATGGGTATGTTAACGTGACCATTCTCAACCAACAGAAACAAAAACTGCCTAAAAAACCATCTGATAGTACCAGCATAATTTCAGTATGTGTAAACGTCATACAAATAACCACCTACAGCCTTCCATAATTCTCATTTATATATTTATAACAATACATAATCTTAACCCACGCGCCTTTGGTTTACACTGCAGCAACTTCTGTAGCACGTAAACGTGGAGAGCTGCCCTACACGTTTGGCAGTCTGTATCAATACGTTACGTAAGGACATTACTTAAAACGAACCACAGCAAGGAACCACAGCAAGGGTATGTTCATAAGGGATATTATGAAAACAATGACACGTCTTACACATGTGTCAAAGATAAAATAAGTTATCTGAAAAGTATTCATTCCACTCACGTGCATCTTATGTATTGCCCGCCACCCATCTTCCACGCCTTTAACCTCGATGTATTGCGAGTGGGCCGGTAAAGAAAGTTGGTCAAGTATTTCAAGCTTGCCACTTTCGTATCTTATGGATTTTAGAGTCATAATAATAATACAAATAAAACAGGCGATTTGTTTAGAAAATATTCGACCCACTAATACGGTAGGATAAAAACAGAAACGTTATAATTTTTACAAACACATTCCACGCCGAATCTCACACGCCACAGATTATAAAAGACACCATCCCACCAACATTCCATTACCTTACTGAGGTTCGGTGACCACTATCATGGTTGCCAAACCTTTCACGCGAACTGTGACACGTAGTGTTATTACAACATAGACAAATCGTGGCATTATATATCGATATGACGCATCAAAATCAAATACATAGATAAAGAAGCCGAACAAACTATTTAGCTGGGCTGCAAAAGCATGTATGGCCACTAACAGGGAAGACGCCCATATACTAACATCAATAGACACCTCTTAATACCAACATTGCTATGGGATTATTTGTCGTACGGAGCATGGACGAAGGATGCAAATATCAACTGATTGAAACGTGGTTGTGGTGACACTTATGTTAAAAACGTACGATTGGAAACAGACACTGTTTTCCAAATGAGAAACATGCATTTGACAGAGTTAATTTGAGCTTCACCGACTGCGAACATGATGAATGATGCAGAAGAAATACTGGAATGTAATTTACCAGGTAAAACGAAGTAGTGTGTAAGGCGGTTTTAATATAGGAAGTTTGTCCGATTAAGTGAATGGTTTTAAATGTATAGGTCAACCCGTAGTGCGAAGTTTGAATGAGGAGGAAGATACCACAGAGAAGAGCTCAGTATCTACACCAGATGAAACATCGTGTGATTCATCTGAGAAGAGCATCTCCGTTCAGAAATACGAGTAAGCATCAGCTGTGGATCCTGCTATTGGACAGGTCATTTACGTCAGGAATTGAAGAGAATATAATGTGAATACATATTTACAAATTTAGGCATCGATATTAGAGTTTTAGTCGGTTGTATTTAGATTTGAAAAGCCTATCTTTGCATAACGGGATGTAGAGGGAAGTTCAAGATGTTCGTCTGCATTACTCTCAGGTGGCTCTGTACCATCGTTCTCCAACCGATTTTATCAGGGCGTAAGAGCCCTGGGTACTCATAGAATGAGAGACTGCACTGTCCTCTTCCCCAGGAAACTTAGTAAGTTAACAAAAGTAAAAGACACTTGACAACTTGAAAATGAATTGATTTGTAAAGTATTAAATTCCCATCCTAGTCTTAAGTCCATATAATTTTTCTTCAATTACATTTAAGAAAACTGATGAATGTTGTGTTTTAGGGAAGAATGGACACAGCTATATAGGAGAGATGATCCAGAACTTGGTGAACTGCGTCGTCGTGCCATTTTAGGAAATCTCAGAGCTTCTCGCTTTCGCAGTGTGTGTTGGCGTTCTCTTCTTGCGGTTCTTTCTCCTGACACAAGTCAGTGGCTTAACCAGCTGCAACAACAACGTCAGCATTATGCACAAGTCCTCAGAGAACTGTCTCTTGATCCATGGGATAGAAGTCAGCCTGAAGACAATCCTCTATCCCAGCACCCTGAAGTAAGGCTTGCTAGGTTGTGTGACTTGATGTATTGAGAAGCCACTTCTGTTTTACTCTGATGGATGGTACTGATACTCAAAATTATGGCAGGATTATGCATGAAATTATGTAGTCTTATAATCACAGCTGGGAAAAAAATATGTAGTTGAGTGAGCATGAAAATAAATTCACTAGCAATGAAAATTCCTATCATCCCAAATGAGGGTTCTGCCCCCCTCCAGTAAAAAAATTACTACATCAGTGCTTGAAAATGTGTGGTCATGAAATTTGGTGAAAATAAAAAATGTATATGATGTACTGAAATTGCCACATGTAAATACAATTATGTAAAAATGGGATCATTTTCCCCCCTCCTGTAACTATGAAGATAATTGCAGCATTTAGAACTCTTGAGGAATCTGCTCCTAATTTTAATTCTTATCAACTACATCACTGCATCTCATTCATTTTATGTCTCTGCCCTCTACCTTTGTGTTGATACACATACAATGTAAATTTTGATCTGTGTACAACAAATTTTACTCTTGCTTGAAAATAACAAACATATGCAATGGAGGTATGATATGCTGTATAACTTTTATTCATTAGTCTTATTTGTTCCTGTGAATATGTGCAAAATAACTTTTAATGTAGAAAGGAATACATGTGATTTTTTTTTTAACTTCAGAGTATGTGGCACCAGTACTTCTGTGACAAGGAGCTCCAGTCCCTTATAAGGCAGGATGTGGTCAGGACCTTCCCTGGAGTAGACTTTTTCAGGAAGGAGACAATACAAAATTCAATGGTCAACATCTTATTCTGCTATGCTCGTGAGAATCCTGCAATGTGCTATCGGCAGGTCAGAATAAAGTGCTGAAATTAGATAAAAAGAAGGCTAGGTTATGAATACCCAATCACCCCCCCCCCCCCCCCCCAAAAAAAAGATCAAGCAGGAAGTTGTGATTTCATCAATGTCCTTTTTCATTGGCTGCCAAATGTGGAAGTGAAGTAAATCTAAATAACAGTCACTTAAAAAGCATTTATTGATGTATGTATAATAAGGAAATACCTTATTATAAACTGAATTTTCCTATTTGGTATTTAATGGAAAAGAGATGCTGCGGCTCTTAATGAAACTTGTAACAATTTTATAGGTGTAATATGATATGTTGAGGGTTATTCTTCTAGTAGTGCACACTATCTAGGTAGTTGAACCTTTGAATGGGTGTTGATTAAGCAGAGAGTGATGCCCTAGAATTGATTTTTGGGGAACTTCATGTTTCATTGTACCCGAATTAAAGAACCAATTTTTAGTTGTATTAAGTGATTTTTACGTCACATTTTTATCTTCTCTTAGTTAAATAGGATAGTTACCCACTACTGAAACCTCACAACACAAGTGTTTTATCATGTGTGGCACTTCTGTTTAAAAATACCAAGTTGATTTAAGTGAAAACATTTGAACAATGAACTGAAATTAACTGACTTGAAATTGAAAATTTGTCTTTCCAACTGATTGACTGGCTCAATGCTGTGCACTCAGGTCTTATATCTACTAATGCTGTTTACAGGGAATGCATGAAATCCTAGCCCCACTGATATTTGTGCTACACTGTGATCACCAAGCATTGCTACACACTCAAGAACAAGTAACAGTCAGGTGATTGAAGTTGCTTTATAATTCCTTGGGAATGAAGTACAAGTGAATATTATTTATGGAATGTAGCCTAGACTTATAAATATCGTACATAAAGTTCTTATTGGATACAAATTTAGGAATAGTAGCGTTTTTTAATCATTCATGTTATCTTCATTTCTTCACAATATATACTTGCAGGATTTATTTTGAGAGTTCTTACATGAGCGAGTAAATAACGTTGCTATTTTTTGTGGGTTTCTAAATTTTATTGTGTTAATGAGAAGCAAAATTTATCTAATTGTACTGCAAGTAAAGGCATAGGTTTGCAAGTAAGTGACCTTAGAATTTTTTGACAGAAGTGCTGAAATTTCTATTCCATGATTTTCTTTAATATTTCAGTGATGTGATTGCAGAAGTACTTGAGCCAGCATTTCTTGAAGAAGATGCATAGTAAGTTACAGAATTCTAAAATTTATAGAAATGAAAGAAAGTTTTATGCAGTTAAAGTTCTTGTACCTTGGATGTTCAAGGTAATAATAACAATAAGGTAGGGAAGTGATGAGTACAGGGGTTTGTTCAAATCAGACCCATCTAGGGGTAGAGGCTGTTAAAAATACAGGCATCCCCTTGACAGATTAGCCAATGAATCCTTTTGTAAAGACACCATAGGCTGCTGGTGGAACCAGTGCATTATCACAGGCTTGATGCTTTCTGTAATGGTGAATTCCAGTTGGAACAACTGAAAAAGAAAAGTAAATGTATATTAAAATTTCAAATCTGAGACTTGAATCTATTTCCAAGTCAGTCTTCTAAGCTGGATTTCTGAATGGCTGGGAAACACAGACTTAAATAAATCCCTCAAATGGAAATTCCTAAAGTAATCAGACCTGTTCTGTTATTCTGCAGCACATTATTCTGCAGAATCATGAGTGGAATCGAGTCCTATTACCGCATCAGTGATCTCACACCAACCCCCTCTGGGTACTTCCCAGCCAACATCCAGTCTCCACAAGGAAATGTAAGTCATGGAGTATGTACTGTTTATTTCAGGAATCATTTGGAACTTATGTCCCTGACACACCCATCTGACAGGTACAGTGGAATTCATTAAGGGTCAGTGGTAAATACTGGCAAACCCTAGCCGTGCTGTCAGTTGGACCTCCTGCCAGATATCAAAGTAGCCTTATTGTACATTATATTAATGCATTACAGCAATAACTGTCACTACCATTAATACCAGTATATCACCATCACCCTTTAATTTCTCCCACAGAATTATGGGAACTGAAACAAGATTTAAAACCAGAGATATTCTAAATTAATTGAATTTTTGAACTGCCTTTACATCCATTTTATTGTAGGTGTATGTGTATGTGCTGTGATGCGTGTACTCCTTTCAACATCAGTGTCTAATTCAACTAACTTAGTTTACATTTAGTGGGCTTTTGGTGAATTGTCTTTTGCTTGTATCACAGAAACATTAAAGGGCCTTACACTTTCTAATGTAATGAAATGAAGTAATAATCTTATTTAAATATGTTGACGAAGCAAGGGTGATAGCTTTGAATTTGAAAACAGTTCATTCCCATTGTGTTACTGTGATTATTAGTAGTCTTTAAATTGGAATGCAAAGAGGGTTGATAGTCTAACACAACTGTTAAGTTCCAGTATGTGTGTATTCTAGGGTTCCGGGAATCGGTCAGAAAATGAAGTGGTTACACAGCTGAACTGGATTAGGGACACTATCTTGTTCCATGCTGACCAACAGCTGCACAAACATCTGGAGCAGCTAGACATTCCTCTTCCTCTGTTTGGAATGTGAGTGTGTTGTGTGGCCTATGTTCTCTTACTACTCGTATGTCCGAAATATCAACCTAGTAACAAACTGTACTAATTTTCAGTGCCATTGGCAATATTGAGAGTGCACTGCATTTAATGTTCCTTTATTTAAGATTTTCCCCCCATTTAACTATGAATTTTAATGATCTGAAGTGATTAATCTCAGTATTATATGAACTCCACATATAATTGTATAATAAAGAACATGCCTTTTTTTGCAGACGGTGGCTCCGACTTTTATTTGGAAGGGAATTTCCTTTACAAGACCTGCTGGTATTGTGGGATGTCATCTTTGCAGACGGTGAAAACTTTGAGCTGGTCAACTATGTGGTGGTGGCAATGCTCATGGCCATCAGGTATCAGTGTGAGTTCTGCTGTTACTGGATTAAGTGAGCATAATACAAAATAGTTATTTCTTAAAGTTCTAAGTTACTGAGACTGTCATGGAAAAGGTATTTTATATCTTACATAGGAAATTCTCTAATCTGTTTGAATTTGACTGTTTTTTATTTGGTTGCAAGGGATCATAACTGATTTTACAGTGCATAATACAGTTGCTGTTTTGTTACTTGGTAATAATTTAATGGATAAAGCAATTATAAGTCATTGTCATGGTAAGAAATAGAATGTGTGATGTTACAGCCTTTAGTTTTTACAACATGAATTTAATGATAGGAAGAAAAATTCATTGTTAATAATGAAAGTGAATGTGTGGTTGTGGTCATATTTTTTATTGATAAAATATGAATGTAATAAATAAGAATAATTCGCTCTTCATTTATTGCAGAGAACTAAATTTTATGTGCAAATTAAAAGGTTAGAAGTACAGTATCTGCTACACAGTACTCAACGAATTGGGTTTCTGGGGCTGGGGGGGGGGGGGGGGAGGGAGGAATATAATTCAGAAAAAATAAACAATCTCCCCTAAAACGCAAAAAACCCTTCCACAACAATCACA
>Ga0123354_10019412_pt1 | contig 10677 bp, 9 predicted proteins | sample TergutLab28metaG_2_FD_97872 | JGI IMG/M metagenome (GOLD analysis project Ga0123354, IMG submission 97872) | Labiotermes labralis P4 segment gut microbial communities from Petit-Saut dam, French Guiana - Lab288 P4 | ecosystem: Host-associated > Arthropoda: Insects > Digestive system > Gut ...
CCCACAAGGCAGCGCCCCACAACCGCTACCAACCACATCCAGCAGAACCAGCGCAGCACACCACATGCAGTAACATACGTCTTGTTCTCCTGAAGATGGGCATAATGATGCCCGAAACACGTTGAGAAATTGTTGAAAATAAACATCTAGCTGTTGCATCTTGTTGGTTTTCTCTCTCACTTCACAATTTGCTCACGATGCACGGTCACAGAAACCTAAAACTCATAAAGTAATTCCATTATATTAACAGGGTGTTGGGGATGCGTCTGGCCAGACGCATCCCCAACACCCTATTAATATAATGGAATTATTTTGTGAGTGTTTTTAAAATGACTTTAGCAAGGAACAACGCAGCTCCCTGAAGATGATCTTAGGATCGAAACATGTCGGAGCGATTTTAAGTGTTTTAATGTGAAATTTTATGTAAGTGCATTTGTTGGTTGATAATTAAAGTGATTCTACGAAATGCACAGTGCAACAATAAGGATAATACACAAAGAGAATAATTAAATGAAAAAAATAGACTTTGTATATAATTCCAATAAAATTCATGCACTAAATCTTACTAAATTTTTCAATAACTCACTCTTTAAAAATGTTGTTTTATAAGGATACTGGGAATTATATTACATAGGAAATATATGTGATGGCCAACATTAAGTCAAAGGACATCAGAACTACTTACGCGAGGGAATATTTTGCAGGGTATGGTTGTCAAATGGCAGGAACTTCTGACCACCTGCGAAGTTAAAGGCGAAGTTCCCTTCTACTTGCTCTGTGTACTCGTTTACAATACCCAACAATTTACTAATGTCATCATTCGAGAAATTTACTGACTTGTTTCGGTTATATTTCTTGCCTGATTTGCTCTTAGTCTGAGCAACTTCTTCGAATTGTTCATATACCAGGCCTAGGGTATCTCTCACGCTAGATAATATCGATTCAATCTGTAATAAAATGAAATAAGTCAACTTCAATATTCATTTCTCATTACACAGTTTCCTGTCATTCAACATTTTTCTGTTTACGGTACAAAGTCATTGTATTAATAAACATTTATTTACTTTTCTCTGAAAACAAATCTTTGGTGTGAAATGAATATTGCCATTACAATTATATGTTCATACACAAAGTGTGTTAGTTTAACGGAAAAATTTACAAAATATCATGCTCAGCGAACTTCATTCCGACGCGCCACTAGGACTTTTCCTGCAAAACTGTGTTACTGAAGTACTCTGCCAGTAATATCAATCATGTTCCTGATTTATTCAACAAAACTTCATTTACTGCACATTTTACTGTATTTTAAACATAATTTTATCGTAATTTTAAACATTTGTGCATTATCGTCTGTATTACTTTAAGTTATGAACTTCTTATGTGTTTGAAAGTAGGATATTGATATTGAACTTTCAGAAGACATGATACTATATATATCTAAATCTTTATTAGTTGAAGCGTAGAAAAGTAAACTAAAAGCGCACTGTTCAGAAATAGAAGCCTGATCTAAGAATTTGCAAAAAGTGTATATTTCTTCTGGACGATTAATTTACACATAATAATGTTTGTTTCTTATGAACTTATTTAATGCACCAAACATTAATGACGACTAAGGCAGCGGACATGCCACTCTAAGGACTCTGAAACTGAACGTGTTGAAGATTTGAGTGTCTTAGTATATGGCACAGACTGGATGGTTACCTAGCTACAAAAAAATGTTTCGGAAGGGTTATATTTCTCTCTCTTCTAGGTCGTCCATCCTTCTTTAGCTAACTTGAAGATGGCGACACAATATCTGCTGGTGCATATGCATTAATTTATGCCGCAACTTGTCCTAAAATCCTAGAAATCTTAATTAGCTACATTTTGGGAAAACAAAACATCACAAATTTTAAATTTTCAGTCCTCTTTTCGTGGCCAATATATTTTTTGTTCTTGACAAAGTGTTTCAATATGTTAAAAATATTTGTACTGAGATTGTACTCTATCATCAATATATATTGAAAACTATTTCGTAGTACAATCGGCCCAGTGGTCATTCTAGACTTCTTGAACCAATGTGCATTTATCTACAAGGATAAATACTTCTTAGAACATTATAAGGCAGATGAAATTAAATTTTAGCCTAGTTAATTCACAGGGAAGTTGAATACATTTGGGGACGTTTCCATTATGTCTTTGCAGAATATATATTATGCTCTTCCTCGAAGTAATTAAGCACATTATTACTCACATTTATTGGCTCATTTGTTTCGCCACCTATGTTGGTTATTAGTTTATGTAGTAGGGCCTTCGGTAAGACGTGATCGCTGCTTGCAATTCGGCTGAAGTGTTCTTCGTACCCCAGATCCACGTTCTTCAACATGTAACTCTTCACAATACTTGCAGAATATGAAGGTTCAATTTCCATAGGCGTCAACAGTTCTACAGCTGCTTTTGCATTTGTAGCCCTAAGAAGAGGGGCACACCAACATCGATATTCAAACGAATTCCGAATTTTAATTTAGATAGATGAAAGGACGTGAAAAGCGAGAGAATGAAATATCCGAAAAACTTTAAAGAAGTGTGCTACAGCTTGAAGGGCTTGAAGACAATAAAAAATGTTATGTTTATTGGACCGTGCATCATCTTGATAGTTGAATAAGGAGAGACCAACTTGATGTCACTTGCTTTTTTTATTTCATTATTTAATGCTCAACATGTTTCGGATGTTAATACATCCGAAACATGTTTAGCATTAAATAATAAAATAAAGAAGCAAGTGACATCAAGTTGGTCTCTCTTTATTCAGTGAAAAAAATGGCCTGGTCATATATCCTAAGAATTTGCAAAAGAACTCTCCAGTTACCGGATCCTTAACTTCTACAACCTAAAATAATCAAAAAGCGAAGTAATGAAATATTCCGGATCCTTTCTTCAAAAACATTGTATAATTTGTAGCCCTATTGATACGACAACCGAAAATGCATCATGAAGTGACCATGTAACTTTCAGGAACTTTGAACAAAAGCGTTTTTTATCAGCTCCTTAGATTACGGAACTGAAAAAATATCAAGAACAGTCCCAAAGAAACATTCAAGGAAATACAATCAACAGCTTTATTTTACTATTACCAGCTGCAGAATTTAGATTTATACATACATTTGCTGTGTGTGTGATCCCTGAAGATTGGCAGCAGATGTTATTGCAGAAACAACAGCAGCAATTACTTGTTTGCTGGTGTCTATGTTTGTGAACTCGGCCATTCGCTGCAGTATATTTGCTGAGGGATTTGTTTCCATGATCATGAATACAGCAGCCGTGCGGATCTCACGATCTTCTCCAAGGTTTTCGTACAAACTGAGTAACACTGGTGTAGCGACGTCGGGATACAAGTTGGCCAAATGTTTCAAAGCAGTGACCATGAGAAGTCGCTGGTAATTGGATATATCTTTTTGACCTTCTAGATAAGGTTCGAAATAATGCAGAATGTCAGGATGTGCTATTTTGCCAAGTGCACGAATATACACCTGAATCTTGGGACTGTCTCCTTCATTTATGGCTTTCTGGAGTTCTTTACCCAAATATGGGATATATTTTTCTGTCAAGGGACGGAAATTTTTTGGGACCATGCGGCCGGAGATATATACTGGGTATCGTAGTTTCGAACTTTGATTGTTGACAGCTACCTCACGAAGTATATCCGAGAAAGAAAGGACTGCTGTGGAGTTAAGGAACGGCTGTATCGTTGTTTTTTTATCTTTAACAAGTTCCTGGGGAAAAAAAACAAAAGAAATAAATATATATCCCAGTAAAGTTATCATGACTATATTATTATCTTAAAAGCAATCTTCTTGTGTTTTCATCCAATTGTATTTCATTTACATGGGTTATTTCGAGATACCAATATTTTACTTCGGATTGTAATGTCGGCGTTAATTTGAATAGTGCATGACAAACGGGAAATAATTTCGAAGGAAATGGTCTTGGTATAAATAGGTGGTGTCCCGACATTTTCGTGTAGTGAATTACTGGAAATCTCCGTCAGGCTATGCAGTGTTCTGCGATGAGGTTCGGGCAGGAAAATTTCTCGAATAATGATCTGAAGCAATGCCGCATCATGAAATTGCCTGGTCTGTTGTAGTTTGAATAGACGGAAGTTAACGGGGTAAAGTTCAGGCATAAAAAATAACTATATTAATTAACAGTGATAAATTACATAATCAAGTAATAACTTGGTGTACATTTTGTTATTTTAAAGACATAAACCTTTATTACGTTTTATTCTCCTGCTCACATGGAACAGGATATCTGGCCTCTTTAAATGCAGAAGCAGCTTCTGAAAATGTGGCCCATGGAAAAACGATTGTAAAATAGTTTTATTCACTACCCAGAATTTTAAATCATATTGACCTTACGACTAAAATAGTACTGAAATGCAAATTTAATAGTCATTGAAGCCAAAAGTCTGGCTTGATTGTTTTTGGAGTTGTCGACCCACCAGCAAGCTCTAGTGAAAAACCTCTGTTGCGCGAAACTAGGTTTCAGAATTCCTGCCTTTGATACATGATAGTGCTACTTGGACAGCATGAGCAGCTCACTACAAGGCCTGTACATGAACAGGGCAACAACCACGTCGTAAAAACACGAAAATAAATAAATTTCTCAATGCCGATTTGAACCTACGTTCCAATGATCGCGCTGTTGCAAACAGCATGTGCCTGGCACCTTGGGACTACTATATATGTATATTGATATAAGGTTATGAGTTTATTATTAGTATCAACTAATTATAAACTTATAAACTACTAATAATAAGCTTATAAACTTATATATGTAGCAATTCATAATCACCGATACGGACGCTACGTGGTAAGGATTGCCGAAAACCTTCTGTCGCTATGAAGCAGTCGAGAGATGCTCCTGCTTGGGTCAGCATTGTAGATTCAACTTTTGTCGACAAAAATTTCTATGTAGCAAAATATGTATCTAATGTGTTGTTGCTCAAGAACCTTTCAAGTTAGTGGCCTTCGCGTTCATTGAATTTGTGATTCTACAGTCACAAAAAATGTTTATGACAAACGAGTGTGTGAATTTGTCAGTTGAATGGTTGTCTGTGGAAAATGTAGCTAGATATGGGAATTTCATTATTTATCACTGAAATTTTAAGGGGTTTTATACTAATATTTAAGTATAAAATAAATGAATAGGGGAAAATATAAGAGGGAGAGTCAAATGAAAATGTTAAAGGTGCGATAAAAATTCGAAAGACAGTTCGATTGTCTTGTAAGTTGACAACAATGATACTCATGGTTTGAAGAGTGGCCCACAGGTGGCAGTACGATGCAAGAATGCAACACGACGGCGGAGTAGTAATGTAAAGATGGCGGCCACTCTTGCAACATGCACCAAAGAAAACAGCGTTCTGTCATCCTTTTTTTAAGTTTTTTAATTAGTATGGGGGTGAAACCCAGCGAAATTCATCGACGAATGAAAGTTCAGTATGGTGATACATGTCTTTCACTACAGCAAGTGTACGAGTGGACTAGGAAGTACATGAACGGCATTAGTTCTGTAACAGACTCTCCTCGACCTGGTCAGGCACACCGAGTAGTGACACCAGAGGCCATTGCAGCAGTTGAAGCCATCGTGAAGGAAAATCGCCGCGTAACGGCGAATTAAATAGCCGCAAATCTGGATATGATTAATTGATCAGCACACCATACCGTCCATCATAAAAAATAAAAAATATTTAAGGTTTTCATTTGACTCACACTTGTATATTAATAATCTGCAAAATACAGTTGCGATTGACTACCCCTATTCCTTTTTTTTTTTGTGTATTACAACGGGATGGCACACGTGAAGATAGTTATTTAACGTATTTATCAGTACTTACGAACAGAAACTCGATGTATTCAGGAGTAGGAGTTAAGGCTGAGCGGGGTAAGACGGACAAAATTTCCGCAGCTTCATTCTCACGTATGATGTCCTTATAGATCCAGTCCCTGATAGCATAAAGAGCTGGGAGTGTTCCGGCTTGGGCAACGGAATCGCGGAAGGCTTCCCTGCGAAAATTTATCAGAACCTTAAAGAATACCTTTGTGTATATTCCATATACTTCTGTTCGTATGGTATTTATAGTCTCTGAAAAACGTTGTGAGTAACTCAGAATACACAGCATCTGAGAGGAAGACAATCAGAGAATGACTAATTATGAATGATGCGAAAGTTTCGATTAGGGACTAATTTGGATCACTCTGACTGAACTGAGGAAAACCACGTGAAACCTCAATCATGTTATTCGGTGTCCAGTCACAGATTGAAAGCGGACATCTCTCAGATATACCAACTGTCTCTTGAATCAATTAGCTAGGTGCTGCTGATCTTACAGTCTTCACAATATAAAGCAATAAAAGAAAACAAATGAAAATTAAACTACAGTTTTTACATAATAAAATCTACAAATTGGACCTTGTAGAATATTTTGGGTGAAGCGAATAGAATATGAAGCAAGAAGGATAAATAAGTATAGTATACGTGTGTATGGGTATGGAATATCAGACATTGTTTGCTACAGAATACTTAACCAAATGCCGAAGATTGTGTGAGTAAACACCATATAAATATACAACGACGTACAGAGGTTTTTTTGAACTTACTTACAAATAGGAATGGTTAAGTGGTCCTATGTTCACATAACACCTAAAATTAGGCTGTATAATTATTAAAACTTCTTGAGGTTCCATGTTATTGATTAAATAAAATAAAATAAAAATCTTCGTGAATGATATTACCTACTAGCACAAGGATACACTGTGCGTTAGAATGTACCTCAAGATTACGTCTTACCAATTGCGACGCCGTGTAGCTTGAAGTAGCTTTAGATCCCAAAAGACAATTCTGTTGGTATCATTGTGATACCTGTAATTTTCAGATAGTGGGGTTTTATTTGTAATAAAATTAGATCTAATTACTCGCATACTCACCATGCATGCAATTTAATGTTGTCGTTGCGGCTGGGATTCTTCGGAACAGAGAACTTTAGAACACTTGCCACTTCGTCGATTACTGCACGATTCAGAGTCTGTACAATATTTGTCATGATGCTAAATTTGGAAAGTGTATTTTCATCAGCCAAAGTATTAGGGTTTTCCAATTCGCTACCAATCTTGTTAGCAAGCTTTATTGTAACTTTGGCAGCATCATATTCATCGTTGCCGCCAATTTTATTTCCTTGAATTCCCACAAAATGCGGTAGTACAGTTACGTCGGCTGCATAAGCGCGTATTGGTCTATGCTGTGGAATATCTTCTTCGCTGCTGCTACTGCTGCTGCTGCTGCTACTACTACTGCTACTGCTGCTGCTACTACTGCTGCTGCTGTTGCTACTACTATTACTGTCACTGCTGCTGCTGCTGCTGCTGCTGCTGTCCTGGGTGTTTAGTTGTGCTTTTAATGACCTGCGGTTTCTTGGAATCACCGGGACCCTCGAATGGCTTTGCTTTGCCAATACTCGAACGTTTCTTGGGTTATTGGATTTATGTTGCGCATTATGTTCTTCGCTGCTGCTGCTGCTGCTGCTACTGCTACTGCTGCTTGTACTGTTGGAAGAATTTTCTTCGCTGCTGCTACTGCTACTACTACTACTACTACTACTACTACTACTACTGCTGCTGCTGCTGCTGCTGCTGCTGCTGCTGCTGTCGTGTTCTGAGGAATAAGGACGATTTTTTCTGTCTCCGGAATCCGGTTGGTGGCCTTTGGGCATGTGCTGATAAACGAGATCTCCAACACTTCGGGGTTTGCTAACAGGTGGGATGTTTCTTTGCCTTTCTGTTGAGTGTATGGTGACATTGACAGTACTGACGGACATACCCTTCTGGGCGTTGTACAACTCAGGACTCAGAACGACCTTGGTCGTTGTCACGGAGGACTGGATGATGAAGCTCTTAGGACTGCCTGAGATGATGACACGACTGACTGAAGAGTGCTGAAAATTACAAGGCAGTTGCGGTATTGCGTCTATGTTGTTGGTTTATTGTACAACTATTTTAATTGATAAGACTTACTGAGTTGCGTAAGAAGATCAGTGAATAGAAAATTAGTAAAGAAGTGAAATCAAAAGATCCTGGACAAATTTCCGTCCTTTTGCGGACGAAGTGTGGACAGCAACAAAATATCTCAGACTAGTCTACCCTTAGGACGACGTGAACTATCGACGTCCCGATTAGGAAGAAGGATTTATACCTACTCGAGAGCGACTTTCCGTTACGTGTTATGGATTATAAATGAAAATTACGCTGTAATGAAGCTGTGCCCTGATTCTTTTCCCTAGCCACTTTAAAGCTGCTGAGAATATAGCTTAAGCGGGCTGCTTGACAACACTTAAACGTTTTTATTCTGTGTTTTTAACTATGAGACTTGGCAGCAAAATGGTTACAGTGAATGAAATGGAATAAAATTTAAGTATGGCGAAATTTAATGCGAAATTAAACACAATAAAATGTCATTATAAATCGATATAAGTACTGCAGTGCAATGTACATGGTTGCTCCCCGTCACAGATCGCGGATTACCAGTGGTTTGGAAACTTTGGAAACGTATGTTTTAATGGACTAATTACTTGGGATATTTTGTGACACAACTAACAAGTCGCCTATTTAAAATCACTTACGTTTTTCTATTTTCCACATAAGGTTTACTAACTCATGTCATGCTAATGGAGAAATACGAAGAGTTCGTACGTAATTTGATTGGATACTTACAGACAAAAAGCTGCCCGCGTTTGCTCCAGGTTGCAGGCCTTCAAATCCTTCGAGTCCAAAATTGTAAACAGGTCGTTGATTGCAATTCGAGAAGTTTTGGGTCTTGAAAATCTGAATGATCGGTTGACTGCCGTTTTCCAAAGGTGCCAGCATCGGCTGGGCCTTCAGAATTGCTGCTGGGACTGGAGAGACGTCATAAAGGACTTCGCATTCTCCAGTTACTACACCCTGTGGGAAGCAATTTTGCCCGTTATGTTAGTACATAATGTTCAGGTAAAGATTACCGCCTTCTTGTAAGTAATGCGTTTTGATCTATTACTTCCTTACCAGAAGATGTTAACATTCATGGTGACTGACGTCATAACTCCAAATATCACAATTTTAAGCCTTTTTAACCTATTATAGAACCAGTGTTACATTGCACGTGTATATGTATACTGTATATCATGCAATGTGCATACGTGTTTCAACAATGCATATGATTAGACAAAAATATGTGCCCGTGCTCAAGTTCATGTGTACTGCATGTTACACGAACCAATCTAACAGCGAATAGCTAAATTAAGGTGGCTACTTGAGCAATCTTTGATGCCTCTTTCTATGTTATATCATTTATGAAAGGGAAACGCACAGCTGAAACGTTAAAACGATATCCTGCAAATCTGAACCCTCAAGGGTTTTGAAGGTCTTGAGGTGTTCGTAATTACAACTCTTGCTCATACTGGGGAAACTCTCATCAGACAATTGGCCCTTTGCGTAGAAGAACTTAGATTTTTCTTAGACCAATATGTTATGTGAGGATTGATCCCAGAAAATTTGTAATCGTATTTGCCAAAGGGAGATATTTTTGCTGGAATGCGTGAGTGGGAGAAGCGGACCGCGTTACTTCTTAGAACCTTACGCTGGTATTTGCCTTAAAACTAGGAATAGTCACAGAAAACTTCACACAGGTTAGCCAATTAATGCTAGGCCCGAATTCCCTTGTTGTCTTGGGCACCTTGTTATGTCAGCCTCTAATGGGTTGTTGATCTTGAGTTTCCTTCTTTCAGGACCGTGACTCTTCAGTACGTATGAATTCCAAGGCGCCAAACTAGGGGATTCTACGTGTCAGCTATCTGTATTTCCGATTTTCCAGTCGGTGTTCTAATGTAAAGCTGAAGGTAAAGTTATCTCATTACAGGCCTGGACAGACCCTTAGGGCTACAGGAGGCTGAGACTCCCAGAGTTTTAGACAATTGGCACATTACTGTGGTATGGCCAGCCCTAGGCCACGGCCGCCTTTACCCCCCAGGATATATTCCTGGTACTCAAAGGCAGAGTCGACCCCAAGGTCATAGTGCAGCCAGAAGGAGTAAGTCAATGAAAAATCCCAATAAAACCCTCGAGGATAAAATCCACGACCTTCCGGCTTGTAGACCAGTGCCTCAACCAACTGTGCCACCGCACAGTACTCTGAGGTCGGCAAATAATCGAATCTCCTAATACTCGCCAATCTACCTGTAACTAACATGCCAAAGTATTGTAATTGTGTTTCGAAGACACTGATTGTAACACCTTGTTAAGATATAAAATTAACTCTAGCTGTTCCTGACGAATCTTGGTGTGTAAGTAACATCATTTGGAAATAAAAGCACATACGAAGCCACATACTGTGGAAATTATTGCAAACTTTCCCGGTATAATAATGTGTTCTTGAAAACACTGTTTAAGAATTTCCAGTTGTGCAGTGTATGTACAGCTTCACTGGTCCGTTACGTACACAAACAACGAAAGATGTCGCGTGTAAACTACGTGATAATAAAATAAAGTGATCCCGTTACAGGCCCGGTGTGGCCCAGAGGGTGGGTAGAGGTATAGCTCTACTCTTCCATGACCGCGGCACTAGAAGGGGGTGAGTGGTCAGCAGTATGCCCCGGCCGCACTTTACCCC
>Ga0123354_10019413_pt1 | contig 10677 bp, 6 predicted proteins | sample TergutLab28metaG_2_FD_97872 | JGI IMG/M metagenome (GOLD analysis project Ga0123354, IMG submission 97872) | Labiotermes labralis P4 segment gut microbial communities from Petit-Saut dam, French Guiana - Lab288 P4 | ecosystem: Host-associated > Arthropoda: Insects > Digestive system > Gut ...
AGAATTTGGAGAAACGCATTCAAGTGTGCTTGGATGTGAAAGGAGACCAGTTTCAGCATCGATTATGAGCAGGTCCTGTTTTGCATCGTTCCCGGTATGTGTATATAAATTTTCAAGTCATTACCTCAATAACATAATTTTTTATAGACAATAGTTTGGGGCCTCTAGCGAGAGACTCGCTGTATATAACGCACTGTAAACACGGCGTTTCTCGGCGTCACAACTTGACAAATCTGTATTAACCTATGTTTCCTAAGAATTCCACATGCCAGGGCAACTTCCAGTTGTGTTTCAAAAATAAGGATGTCCATGTTCTCATTCTGCTAGTATTTTTGGTGGTCTCATTGCGAAGAAGCTTTATGAACAGACCTTGACCGTCTGTCAAATGAGCTTATGAACTGTCTCCTACTGTTCATAAAGTAGTGCATGTTTGTGACAATTTTGCCTTGGTGTTTTCGGGGACAGGACCGCATAAATTGATACGCGTGTTAGGCGCTATTTTTTGTGGGTGTTTCACGTAGTCGTTATTTTTTACTGCTCAGTGCGAAGCACTGTTGCCATCTCCTCGTCTATAAAGTCGCTAACAAGATGCTAGGAAGTCTCCATTCTACAGAATATTGTGAAGAAGATGGAATAAAGTTGGGGGGGGGGGGGCTACGACAGAATTAGTCCGGAACACAAGTTTTATTTAGTGGCCTGTGCCCAAAAATCCGGGACGAATGGATCACCTTAATAAATTCTGTTTTCATCAAAAGAGCCACGTAAACGCCTTCGTTTATGTACGTTATTTTTTTTTTTAGTTGTTCATCCCCAGAAGACGCGAGTCTTTGGAGGAAATACGTTGTGTATGCTTACGAATGTTCAGAAATGTTGATGGAGACCGGGTAGAGTAATCGGTATTGAGACTACGCTACGCGCTGGCAGGCCCGGGGTTCGATTCCCGGTACGAGCAAGACATTCCACCCTTCTCCAAAATGTCATCCACCCAGCCTTAGCTTCGATGGGTACTTGGATTCTTTCCTTGTAACAAAGCGGTCGGAGCGTGAAGTGTATACCTTCCCTACGTGAACATGGGCAACTTCTGTTCACCAGAAATGTCGATTCTTGGCGCAGTTTCTCCTCTAATGACTGCATGGTGTTCGTGCTACCCTTTATTGTCCATAGCCCAGTGCTGCGGCGCTGCAGAATTAGTGCCAAAGGGAATTCTTTGTTAGAGGTGGTAGAGTACAATCCACGTGTTTGCCAAATTGATGTTTGATGATGGGCTGTAGTATTTGTTTCCGCTTTCACGTAGACGCTTGGCTACTGAGTATCAGTACAACTAAATTACGCAGTGACTGCCTCGCGCACTGGCTGACCTTGCAAGTGTGAGGTTCTGTGACGGTGCTAGTTGGTTTTGTACACACGAGTTAACGAAATAACAGGTTGACCCATTTTTATTTTCGCAGATTAGGCAGCGTAGGGTAACAGTGCCTTTGTTTAGCAGACATAAAATTTTGCCAGGGCGGCACGTACGCCAGTCTGTTTGGCACAGATAGTGACGGAGTTTGTATGTAGTCCGTGTTTTATTCTACTTCTGCTTGTTATTCCTCTTCCTCGTGGGAGTGAAACATGTGAATGAAGACGAATTAGAAACTTTTTCCCCCCTCGAGCGTGTATGTGGCGCGTCTGTAGCGATGCGCTTGCCACGCAGGTTATTGTGGCGCTTCTTCGCGTCTCTGTAGTAAACCGTGGTTTCTGCGGTCTCCTAAAATTTAGGAATGGGGTTGGAATAGGAAGTTTTCCTTCTTGTGTTTTGCACAAGAAATCGGATGAGAGGAGAAGCGTAAATTCCGGATACCATACAGCATTGGAATCCCATATGGCTGGACGAGTCGGAATTTCGATAGTCAGTAGTTCAGTGTCAAAGGTATTGTTTATAATGTAGAGATAAACAACGCCTTCACAATGAACATCAGACCACTAAGATGTTGACTGGTGGAAAAGCGGCGCGTCTGAACACTGCCGTTGAAACGAAGCCTTTAGCGTAAATCGTACAGCCGCTGTGGCACTTCAAGGTTGTGGCGCTGCTGATGGCGCTGACAAGCGACCGAGAGCGGGACGTTCAATCACAACTGCGTAGAAAGAGCCACATTTGTAACCAGTGGTTTGGTGAATCTCGCAACTATTTGTGGCGCTACAGACACGCCAGTGGCTGTTAATGAGAATGACAACAGTTTAGGTTTACAGTGAGTTAGAGAATGTTGGCAGCTGCTTTCAGTAAGACAGCTGTTCGGAGGTGTCTGTCTAGTTGTTATCGCTCGTCTCTGTTGTTCTTTGCTGATGATTGTATAATGTCTGAAAGGCAGAGTTCGTAACTTAGAATTTCTTCTTTAATGAGCATCGAACGTCGGAGTCCATCGCGTAGTGGTTTGAAGTCCCAGGGTTCGAATCTTGGCCAGGGTAGAGTTTCATGTGTCTTCCGTGTATGCAAGAAAAGCTGACAAATTTAGGTCCTAGCCGCTTCCTCTACGGATGTCCGAATTCTTCGTTCATGACTGTCTAGTCATTTGACGCTGTATGAACCTTCGTCCTGTGCCTGTCATCCGGCACGCGACGAATGAATATAGGGGAAGAGAACGTATAACTCCACACATTCTTTACCGCGGTGCTTAATGGGATTGGTCGGCGTCATGCCCCGACGTCTTCGTCCTGTGGGAAAGACCGTAGTGCTCAAAGGTTAGACGGGTGGGTCGGTTTATACCCTCTGGAGAAAAGAAATGTGTTTCGGCCTTGCCAGGAATCGAACCGCGATGCCTCGGTGGGTCGGTCCTTTTTTGGTCAAAGTACAGACTGAACCATTCCGGCCTCTAATTTGAAGCTGTTTAGCATACGAAATCGATAACACGCTGTTACATAGACAAAGAAAGTTGTATAATAATAGCCTGAAGCGGGAAGTACGTCAGCTAACGTAGGTGCGTGTATAGATGACAGTAAGATTCTCCAAGAGGATCTCTTAGCTGTGGGATACTGTCCCAAGGTCTTCGGAACGTCGCAGATTGCCAGTATTGTCTCAGTGTAAACAAATGTATGTATCTCTCTGTCAGAAGAAACTGGCATTGCTGCGAGTAGCTTGAGATCGGCTGCTTTGCCGTTCTTGGCTAGCCCAGTAGATGGGGGCAGTAAGTTTCTTCGAAACGTTCCTCCTAATCACCTTTTGACACGGTATTTATAATAAGATATTAATCTACGACGACGACGACAACAACAACAATAACAGCAGCAGCAACCGCTGACAAAACCTGAAATCTCGCAAATGCTGTTCCGTTGTCTGTCTTTCGTATTCTGTGAAATTGTATCGCTTCACAGTCGAACCCACCCCAGCGCCTATATGCTTTGTCGGCCTGCTGCTAGCGCCTTGCCTGCCCCCGCACACAGCACTTAGGGTATTACGTGGGATCGTATTTTGTTGAACGGATATCCCAGTCAACAGTAGAGGCAAATTTTGCGTTTTATTTTACGAAATAGGCCCGGGAGCTTTGGGTAAATAATGTAGTAAGGCTGGCCGTGATATGTAACGCACACAAAATATTTACTCGAGTGATTAAGTGAAGGAGAGTATGATGGGCGGGGCATATGGCACGTATGGTGGAGAAGAGACATGCGTATAGTGTTTTGATGGGGAAACGTTCAGGAAAGGCTCCACTTAGAAGACCTAATCATAGTCGATGGGATAATGTTACAGTGAATCTTAAAGAAACAAGAGGGGAGGACGTGGATTGGACTGATCTGGCTCATGATTGGAACAGGTGGCGGACTGTTGTAAAGACGGTAATGAACCTTCGGGTTCCATAAAGTGCGGGGGATTTCTTGAGTAGCTGAGGACCTGTTTACCTCCTCAAGAAGGACTCTGCTAGTTAATTAGTTAATTACTGAGAATATTCGACTTCGACACTTCGGTTTTGTGTGCGAAAGAGCAGTGACCGAATTTGACTTACGTGGTGCAGATGACTACGTTACGTGCGTTTCTGTCACCACGGTGAGGCGCGTCATGAGGTTGCGGATGGAAGAGATAGGCTTCAGTTATGGAGAGTAGCGGTGAATATATTGAATAAGCAATTGCGGATGTCCGACCAGCTTAGTAAAAATCAGACCCGAACTGCCGCCTTTTCTATCGCTCTCAGTTCATTTTTCGTAAATCATTCAACCGTTTGTCGCGATATCGTGTTCAGCCACTGACCGCGCCACTAAATACACACAGTAAACAAAAAGAATACAAGCGTGGACCAAGCAGCTTCAGAATTCCGATGGAGCTTCGAGAACTCCTCTCCTGTCAGGTCTTTAACTTAATTGGAATCAAATTTTGTAGAATTGCTGACGGCAATATTGAAATCGAACGACTTTTTTTAGGCTGTTGATATGATGTATGAAGTACCAGAGGTTGAGCCGTGCCGGTAGCTGTGAACTCCGAGTTGCCGGGCACGTGTCCAGCTGTTCTAATGCGGTTGGAGAGGGTGGGTGAAACTTACCGGCAGTTTTGACCCGCTGTACAGGGAGTTGGCTGACGCCTCGTTGTAAGTTCACTTCCTGGTAGTCGGAATTAAACGAGTCTGTTGCCGGGATAGCGTAGTCGATATAGCGACTCGCTACGGGCTGGATGGTCCGGGGATCGAATCCCGTTGGGGGAGATTTTCCGCACCCGTCCAGACCGTTCGTGGGGCCCACCCAGCTTCGTATAAAATGGGTGCCGTGTCCTATCCGGCGGAAGGGGGGGGGGGTAAGTGGCCAGGGCGTGAAGTTGATCACCCACCCCATCCAGCGCCGAGGTTAAGGTAAGAGTAGAGCTGTACATCTATTCCCCTTCTGGGTCTTCGTGGCCTACAGGTGTGCTTCAAGGTGCTTAATCCTAATTGAGACAATCATATTTTTGTCGTTGGTTTCAATACTCTCTGACTTCCGTGCGGTGTTTACTTTGTATCATGTTATACTTCATCGTGGGGCCTAGAGCATGGGTCTCCAACCTTTTTATGGCAAAGTGCCATACCTGTTACTGTGGGCCGGTTCGCGGGTAGAACGTGTAAAAATAACAATGACCTGCGTAAATTATCGTGAAATTTTTATAATGTATGCATAATTTACAAATGTGGCCGCGGGCCGTATAACATCCTGACGGGCCGCGAGTTGGAGACACATGGCCTAAAGGAATGAGTGATTTATAGTCAAGTATTTCCATGCTCGTAGTAGCTGCCAACATACCTGGTACATTATCCTCTTCCGCGGTCTGTCGCGGAATGGCCAGATCGAGGGGGTGGTTCGTGCTTGTTTTTTACGTTCTCGTTCAGAGACTAGCAAAACCAGTTTTCACTCATAAGCAGTTACAGACATGTAAACGAGTTTATTTCGCACATCCGTTAACGGTACCTTTGATTGTGTCGAACTAGAATTACACTGATTATTTGATATAGAGATGCTCGGCCACTTGCAGTCACGCTGTTTCAATTCCGATCCCTACCAGCAGGCCGATTATTTTGTGTGTTGTTCGTGTCCGTGTCTGTAGTTATCAGTTGTGCTGGACAGCTACCGTGTTGCTGTCGTTTGTGCAGAAGTTTTGCCAGACGCTGAAATTTTTGCATCGGCAGACTAAATGAAGTCGTTCGAGATTTGGGGTTGTCACAGCGTATTCTGGGACTGTTATGACGTATCGTTGGGTAAATGTTTCACAGTGTTAAATGCCGTCATCTTAGGGTCAAGCAGTCCAAGAACAGTGATTGACTCCGTGATCAAAAGAACGGAAGATTCAACACCGCTAACACCAAAGCCGTCGGTGGGTGCTTCACCTCCAAGTGGTACCATGGAATGATACGTGGCAACAGACTTTGGAAGCACACACGCTTGTGTGGGTTATATTTGTTTTTATAAAATGGAAGTCAATTTGTCGGAAGTCCCGTAATATTTGTTTGAGCTTCCAGTCTGACATCCGTAACTACTAATGGTCCGCTGGAGCTAGAAGTATTATTTTTTTTGAAGATGAACGGTATATAAATACAGTGGGGTGTGCTACAACGAACGAATGCTATAACAAACAGGTTTTTTTTTTCAATAAAATCAGGATGATGCAAAGAATACAGATGCTGCAACGAACGCGGAGGAATACTATCGGCCGACGTAGCACGCGTGTGCGCTTGACGTTTCGGGCCTTCCCGCTTCGATTATAGCGTCGGTCATCATCTGCGTTATCATTTGTAAGGTTCATTTACCTGCTTTTCAAATTTACATGTACAGTGCATAAAAGTTAAATCCTTCTCGCTTCGATTAGAGCGTCAGTCATCATCTGCGTTATCGTTTGTAAGGTTCAGTTATCAGTTTAGTTCAGTTATCTACTTATTTGTACAGTGTATAAAAGTTAAATAAAATAATTTTATATTATTATTACACTTATATTTTTGATTTTGTGTTATATTTTTCCTGTTTAAATGGTTGTGTAGGATGGTAATTTTGGTGTAGGCTGTGGGCCTGGAACGGATCGCCCCTAAATGCAAATATTTCAATGTATGCTAGAATGAACAGATGCTATAACGAACGAGGTTCTAGAACCAATTACGTTTGTTCTAGCATACCCCACTGTATACCTACAATTGTATGTGAAGTACTGTTTGTAAATTGCAGATATGGCAGCGGTGTGAAACTTTAAAGTTTTCACATACGACAGATTTAGTGTATTTCTCTAATAGAGTGCGTTGTCACTCCCTCTGCACGCCGTGACGGCTTATAGTGGGGTTGGTGTATATCTGCATTTATTCTTCATCCCAACACGAATTGAGGAATGGGGTCAGCTTCACGCCCTGGCCGCTTTTCCCCTGGAGAAAGCTACCGTCGTTGCCCATTGAATAGTAGTCTGGGAAGGCCCCGGAGACCGGTCTGTAATATTCTTATAGGGATATTAATAACAGGATCTGTTTACAAATGGAAGGAATAACGAAACGTTATGATTACAGCCTGTGACCATCCACGCACGCAGGGCCGGATTTGAGCGTACTGTGGCCCACGAGGTCCAACATTTAATAAGCCCCTTCCTCTGTATTAAATGTTAGGTTTAGTAGTTTTTCCTGCTTGTGGAACGGCACGTATAAACTGCTACATTACGTCATATATATATATATATATATATATATATATATATATATACACACATACATACATACATACATACACATATTTATTAATTTTTTATAATAATAAAAAGAAAAATTTGCTTGTGTGATAACGGCAATAAAATAATAATAAAAAAACGAGGAATTAATTTTATTAGAGTTTGTTAAATACAAAAACTTGTGCTTTTTGTTTTTGATGTAATAGTGCATTATTATTATTATTATTATTAGACAATTTACTGATGCATTAAAATTATTAGTTCTAATTATTTAAATCATTTTATTGGGGCCTCTTTTAATGTGAGACACTAAGCTGTAGTTTGTCTTGCTAAGCCCGGCCCTGTACGAACGAGCCCAACACGCGCTAATCCAGATCATTTTATTGTTCAATAGTGAACTGAAATTTCTGAATATATCGGTAACAGCAGGGGATTTGTAAGGCCCGTTGGCAGCCTAATAGAAAGGTAGACTGTGAGAGTTCTACCCGGATATTTTGATTGTACTTGTATTTATTAGAACAGGGTTTGCGTTATGAACAGATAAACAATTGCATGAGTAGCAGATTTGACTTTAGTGTAGTGGGTACAGCGACTGGGCTGTGAACTGGAAGATCAGGGGTTAGAATCCCGGCAGGGGAAAGAAATTTTTCTCCCAATCATCCAGACCGTCTCGGGGACCCTCTGTGGTTGTTTACCGGGGATAAACGGCCGGAGAGTGAAGTTAGCCACTTTCATCCAACCCCAGTATGCCTTCATAATGTGGACAGGGAAAACTCTACCTTTTTTTTCCCCCCCTAATAAACGGCAGTTTTTGCTCTCTGGATATATAGCCCTTCAAGTCATTGTCATTGCGTATTTTCACCTTCTGGACTGCAACTGTTGGTTGTAGATATTTTGTAGGAGATACATTTATCCTGTTTTGTAATTTATTTTTACCGTGTACACCAGTTTTAGACATTAGAACCAATTAGGTGCACATTCGTGGACCAAAAATATATTTAATATCCTCCGTGTTTCGCCCCTCTTGGTCTAGAAGGCTGCAACATGCAAGCGATATTAAATACACTTGATCCATGAACGATCCATGAACTTTTTTTGTTGTATTGTTTGTATTTGTACTGATTTGTGATATTTCTGTGTTTAAAGACAATGGAAAGAAAGGAAAATGCGGTAATTTTGTGACAATTACGCCAACACTGTTGAGGCATTATTAGAATGTTTTGTGAGAAGGAAGGTGCCTGTCACATAATGGCATATTCTCATGTAGCCTTCGCATAAGAGGAGGTACTGTAGACGGATGTCCCATGCTGCCTGCACGGTATCTAAGCAACGTGAACAAATATCCCCGTAAGTGCCACGCCCGATCCTCATTACATGTGTGCAGGGATCCAGCAGTTCACGCCAACCCACGCAGCAATGGCAGCAAGCAGGTTATTGCCCGTGCAGTAGGAGGGTGGTTTCAGATTTGTGATGTAAGTGGGTCGCCACGCTGTCCACCATGCTTATTTCTGCTGCTCGTCTGCAGTGTGTTTAGGATGCGTTCTTTCTTGCAAAAAGGTTAATTTATGCGCTTCAGCACCACTTCAAGCATTCACATATTGTAGGGAGCCTGGAAGCAAAGCTGCAGTCATTCTAAACTTAGTTCGTATGTGACGGTCGATGGTTGCTTCACGTTCTTGTCAAATAGCGGCGAAAGATTAACGTGCACCCAGTGGATGCGAGGTTTGTTGCTACCGCGGTGGAATAGAACCTCGTGTCCACTGGACACCATTCTGTCTCAAAGAATGCTGGTTGTAATAACCTTCGTAAGCGACGAGCGTTTACCGTGGTTGGCACTGGCCAGGGTGGCGGAATGAATAGGCAGACAGAGGAAAACCTCGAGTTCCGTCTTCCCCGTGATGTGTGGGACTTACTTTTACGACATCAATATAATTCTCTCTTCGTACCTTTCCACGAGAGTTCTGCTATGATGAAATTCTAGCTGTTGTTTGGCAAGCTTGGCTCTGTTATCGACTGATACTTGAGTAACTTATATTGGACAATGTATTGATTGTATCTTGATTAGATATCTTTTTTTTTTTATCGTTTGGAGTATAGAAGTGAAAGTTTTCTTTGTGTCAGTTCTGTTTCGACTCCTTGTTTTTGTTTTACACATTTCTTATTCAGAAATAATTGTGTGCATATGACAGCTTTCGGCTGTTGAATGAGCATGCCTGCCTGTCTGGAACGTTTTGAGGTTGACGAGGAGAGAGGTTTTGCTGATTACGTTTTTCATCCCGGTGTTAACCATAACCAAATTACGAAAAAATCATCATTGAGCATTTATATATTCGTGTGTTTCGTTATGATTCACACAGTAAACTGCATTTATTTCCTTATGCACCGTTGACTGATTTGTCCAGTGGGCACAGACTGTTTTCTGTGAGGTACGAACTGGGTCTGTGTATAATGAAATGAACGCCGGTGTTCGGGGGGTCAAACATTTGTATTTCCTGTTCAGCTACTGGAGCAACAACGCATATAAGGAAGGTCATCCCGCGGAAGGCTAGGTAGGAAGGTCTTATTAGGAAATGCATAAGGCAAAGCAGGTCGCCCTTCAAGTTTCGCCATGGTCATTGTATGCCGAAGAACGTGATTTGCCCGCCCACGTACGTTCGGATCTGTTCCAGCAACTTCATTGTGTTGCTTGAGAGGCGTGGGAGGTCGTTAACTTTTTAATAGCGCGTTTTATTTCTAAACGATTGATATCCGTCACATCGAATTCTTACATCTACTGCGCCAAGAATCGAACTCCTTATTCCGTAGTCATCATTCAGTGAACTGAACTGTTATTACTCATTACTAAAATCTTAACGGAAGGCATTCCTTTGTCTTTAATAAATTTCAATATGTCGTACAGTGAATTCGACAGAAATATTTTATTGTAAAACAATAAACCGTGTTTTTATATTGCTACATGTCAGTTACATGTCGCAATTGCCGACGATATGTTGCATAACTAACCGGTTACGTTTTGTATACGCTTTATGATGGCCTGTTCACGTCGAAACATCTAGCACTCTTATAAAAACAATTCATTGTTTATAATAAAAATGTCTGTTTGGGCTGTGTTCTGTATTATATTGATACATGATAGTTTTTAATATCTCAAAATAAGCGTACTGAACCCTGATACTTGGGTTTGGTAAATGTAGGAGTGTGAATTTTCTTACAGCTTTTGCAGAGAGGCTTCCGATGCCTTGTCATTGTTGGATTGGACGCGGATGTGCAGAAGATGCAGATACGAAAGTGGATATGCTGTTCAGGCATAGGTATCAGGACCTAATGCACCACATGAAACTAGATAAAGCAGTTTCCAAATAGGTGTCAGGAGCTAATGCACGACATGGAACTAGGTAATGCAGTTTCCAAATAGATGTCAGGAGCTAATGCACGACATGGAACTAGATAATGCAGTTTCCAAATAGATGTCAGGAGCTAATGCACGACATGGAACTAGATAATGCAGTTTCCAAATAGATGTCAGGAGCTAATGCACGACATGGAAC
>Ga0123354_10019414_pt1 | contig 10677 bp, 6 predicted proteins | sample TergutLab28metaG_2_FD_97872 | JGI IMG/M metagenome (GOLD analysis project Ga0123354, IMG submission 97872) | Labiotermes labralis P4 segment gut microbial communities from Petit-Saut dam, French Guiana - Lab288 P4 | ecosystem: Host-associated > Arthropoda: Insects > Digestive system > Gut ...
AAAAAATTTTAATATTTATGTTTAATTTTAAGTGTGTGTTAAATTTTTTTGTTAATTTTTTTTTTTTGGTTTTTTTTAAATTTTGTAATTTCTCTTTTTTTTTTTTTTTTTTTTTGTTTTGTTTTGTTTCTTCAGTTCATCTTTGTAATGTTGGGAGGGCTAATGCATGACTTCTTCCTCCCCTCTGCTGTACCCATGGATGGACATGTTCACAGCTATGGCTTAAAATGTGATATGATATGAAATGCAGTATGTATACAGGATGATCTATGACTGAACTGTCTAATCTTCAGGGTCTTGTACCTTAGGCCATTCTAACTTGGAAATGTCATGGAAACACAGCCCAGGGTTGCATATTTATCATGATCACTCATTTTAATAGTTTTTTGAACATTTGTGACCAGTTCCAGGAAAAATAGAGGTATATTACATTGACAGTAGATTCCAGTGTTTGTGACAGTTTTATTAGTGCCATTAATCATGAACATTGAAACTACTGTACTAAATATATTACATATAAAACTCGCACTAGATAAGTTCACTTATAGATATTGTGCCTTAAGCTTTTGGGTTTCCATTGTGATGAGTATTGAAATGGTGATTTTGTGGGTTGTTACACCATTCAGTCTTGTAGATGGGTTGTGACACTTCAGAGGAACATTCTGCCTCTATCTTCTGGGTAAAAGTGTGAAATTTCTGACATCTACCATCAATATTGCATGGTGTCACCCTCCATTAAACACAATTTATTGGTACTCATACTACAGTTGTTATCCACAAAATAATTTATTTTTTATTTTATGTGGTGACATTTCACAGCTGTGTAAGTGCCTAACAGTACTCAGTTATGGCTGTTGCACAGATTCAAAGAATTCTGGAACATTAAACAGGTGTCAGTGTGTTATATCTGTTACATTGTTAAGGAATTTAAGTACTCTTGTAACCATTGTTGCATGAAACAGAGAATGACACAAATTCAGGGGCTTTTGTGCTGCCTGATTGAACAGTTTTTGAGGATAGAATCAGAAAGGTGAAAAAGGAAGTAATCCTTAATGCAGTAGAGTATCTGTTGAATGATGTGGTTCATTGATTTACAGATGCATCATTGATTTATCTCGTCTAGAGCGTGAGAAAACCCATAGAATATGGCAGGACCTTGAAGAAGGTGCAGGCTCCATCTTTCTTTTGCTTACTATCAGTGGAACTACGGCATCAGAGACAATTTCAGATTTAACCACTTATGAGGAGAACCCTCGTGAACGTGAAATTTTAGAGAAGCGTTATGTAAGTTCATTAAGCATTATTAGCACAAGCAGGCAGGAAAACTTCATATAGTAACTGTCAATTCCCTGTTTTGTCATCTTGGTAATAACATTGTTTTAATTCAGTACGAGTAGTAGTTACAGACTAAAGACACTTACAGAGAGCACAAGATGTTAATGAAATAACATCTTGTGCCCTTGTAAATGTGTTTGTGATAAACTTTTCTGGTTAAAATACATTTACCACCTTAATTAGAAGCACACATTTCAAGCTGTTGGCCTCCAACCCCTTTGTGGGTTTATCTTACAAGCTGTTTAATATGATTCTGAGAATTGTATTTTGTAATACCATGTGGTATACAAAGACAGTGAGGGCCAGGATAGCATAGTTGGTATAGCAACTCACTTTGGGCTGGATGGTCCAAGGATTGAATCCTGTTGGGGGTGAGATTTTTCACACCCGTCCAGACCAGCCCTGGGGCCCACCCAGCTTCCTATGCAATGGGTACTGGGTCTCTTTCCCAGGGGTAAAGCAGCCAGGGCATGGTGTTGACCATCCACCCCATCTAGTGCTGAGGTTAAAGGAAGAGTAGAGCTATAACTTTACTCCCCCTCTGGGTCTTCACGGCCTGTTCTAGCATGAACTCTTATAGAAAGACAGTGGAGCTTAGTGAGATTGAGGAATCAAACTGGGTAGTGAGGCTTATAATTGTATTTGTTAGAAGAATTCTACAAATCTTCAGGTTAGAGTAACAGTACATATTTGTTATAATAAATTATCTGTAATAATAAATATATTAAATGGATTTTACCAACCACATGCCAGTATTAAATATATGTGAATATTAGAGATGTATCTCTGACATGTATGGTACAAGTGTACCATCTGCAGAGAGCACAATATGCCAGGTTTACAAACAATTTCCATTGCTAAGCAGGCTCCATTGTTGATGTCAGTTATATACGGTAGGTACAACTTGTGCAGTTTTAAAATAATATGTTTAGGATATGACTATAACATTCTTATACAGTGAATATGAATCATACAAGGTAAGCTTCCACTACCAACCTTAGCAATAATAATTTTACTTTGTATAAATCATATCATATCATAATATTTACTAATGTAAGAAATGTTTTAATCATATCTTAATCATAGGATTTTGAACTACACAAGTTGTATATTTTATACATAATTGACATCAACGGTGGAGCCTACTGAGACTGTGGAACCATGTAAATATAGTTTATCATTGGCAATTGTTTTTAAACCTGACATACTGTGCTCCCTGCAGGTGGAACACTTGTACCAAAACATGTTGGAGCTGTGTTTTCAATATTCATATGTATTTAATAGTGTGCATTTGGTTGGTACAATAAAATGAACATATCTAAAAATGTACGGAATGGACAACTGTAAAATTTCTGTAATAATAAGCTGCCATTAACTTTACTCATTTTATAATATGTTATTTTTTCATTCCTGTGTTCTTGCTTATTCCCCAGTAACACTTTGCCATTAGTCAAAATTGTTAAATATTTCAGTCCTCACAAAGAGACAGCAATCCATTACTGAAAAATTACAGAATTTTAATTGCTTCTTCCTCTTCCTGTTTGTATTCAACATGTCTAACCTGTATTTGTATTATTGTATAAAGCTGAATCCTTTATACAGTATGTAGGACCACCTGGATGTGGGGCTTGTCTTTTGCGAGACCTGTGCCTAAATAGCATAGCACAGTACATTAATATGGACATACACCCATGTTTCAATTAGGGTTGGAGCCCACAGGCCCTTTATTTGAACTGTCCAAGACTAAGTGCACCTTACATTGCACAGCCACTTTGTTTGGTTGAATTCTGTTTTCTTGGATCTTTGAAGCCTATGGCTTCATAGGAAATGCTCTGAGTACTTGTAATGCTGAGCTCACAGTGATTGTATATATTGTTTGCTTACATGTTAAATTTTATGCAACGTTTTTCCAACATCCATGTTTACAAAACTGCTGAGTTGCAGGCTGACAAGGATGTAATTATCAGGGTAGGGCACATGTATGGCATACCCAGTCTCATTATTCTGTATTTCATTTCAGTGTGTCAGCAGACAGGTATTTTCTTTGCAGTAGTTTATTTAGGATGCTTTTATTTTTATTTTTTGTTTTAATTGTTCCATTCATGTTTTTTTCTCCTTAAACACCAATTATCATTTTTGTATTGGAAATCTCTTTGACCTGTAAGATTTGTTGTTTGTGGAGAATATGGTATTCATTGTATGAATTATGAACTTAAGTCTCTTAAATAATGAGGATCTGATGGACATAACTATGAAAGAGAGCATTTTATGCAAAGTAAAATTTTACCCTAGCTGCCATTTTATTTGTAAGACAAACATCATCTGTAATTAGTGTAGAAAATTTATGCATTATGTACATAGTGACTTCAAAATGTTTGGGGACAGGAGATTTATCTTGAATGTAGTGGAAGTGAAAAACCTTTAGATGTAATCGCCTTTAAAATCCTGTCCAGCAGCAGCTGTACACTTCAACTAGAGTACATACAGCTCTGCTGAATGTTTCTACAAGCCACTGTGCTGAGTCTTCTGCTCTACATATGGTCTTCAGAGTCTCTTGACCCTCTGCTGCATTCTTGCAGCAACAGCTATTCAGCTGGTCCTTACTGAAAGGAGGTAACAGTCACAGCACCATTTGTAGTGAGCAGCTGCTACATAAGTAGCAACCAGTGTCAGGGCACACATTTTAGAACTCTTCTGATATGCATCATCTACAGTAGTGAGAACACCTGTTTGTACGTATCCTTGTTGACTGTAGCAGCCCTTGGAATGCAATTATTTGCAGTACCCTGCTAGTGAAAGTGTCTTCAGCATAACTTGCACTTTAGAGAGAAATTAGGGAACTTCTTTGGCTTCTTTGGTCCTTGATGACATTGGTGGCTTCCACATTGGAATTGTCATTACAGTTCTGAGTATACAGGAAACACCAGATTTTATAATCTGTAATTATCTTTCAGTAAAATTTTAGACCATTAAGTGCAGGTGTAACGAGCTTGCTACTTATCCTTAACATGGTATTGTGTTGCTGCATCAATATTCTGGGTATGATTAACTGAAAAATGCAGTGCACTTTCCAGTTTCTTATTGAGGTTGATGTCACAGCTACCAACTGAACTTTCAGCTTTCTCAGAATTTAGCTCTGCCATTGTTGACAGTCAACAGACACGGCCTCCTGCACTTGGCTGGTAGTGTTCTCTTTCTGCTCTGTTGCAAACCATCCACTGTGCAGGTCTTCCAACAGCTTACACTCATCCATGATCCTGTGATATCTTCACATGTGTGAGTTGGCAGCAGGATATGTGCTGTGTTGTTTGTTGCAACCGTTTGATGGTACATTTACTTTTGTATTAATCTTAACAGCAGTTTTGTTGATACTAGGTGAGGTACATATTGCTAAAAAGGATTTTTATATACAGTGAAATTCTGTTAAGACAGTTTTTGGAAAAACTTAACATATTAGGCTTACTGAGAACAAAAATGTGTTAAGAAGGTAAGCCTGAAAACATGTTGCATAGTGAAATTGACATTCACTTTACTAGAATATTATTTCATATAAATTCTGCATTAAATGGTACAATTTAACCAGCAAACCACATTTATCTCATAGCATCTTCAGTGATTGTGACACGTTCCTGAAAACGAGAGAACAAATTTTTTAGTCCATTTTTGCTAGAACTGTTTCATAAGTACCAATGCTATGTTCCCATGTATATCTTTTTTAATCTTTTTCCATCTAGGCTGCTCACTTAAATAGACTGTTGGAGAGTATTGTTTCTCAGTTCGATGTATCTGTACTTAAAGTCAACACATAAATTCCATGTTCTTCTTTAATTTTTTTGGAATATGTGAAGTAGCATCCACCATGTTTGTGACATGCAGGTGTTCTTTAACTGACAGCAGCATACATTTTATGTAGGTCTTTGATGTAGTAGCCGTGATGATCACATGTTTGGTAACTAATTGCTTTACAGGATGAAAACTGTACACACATATGCAATGTTAAGTGAACACAAAATGCTTATAAATTTTGTGCACAGAATACTTCAAATTGTTTTAAATTAAAGTAAAACACATAGAAAGGCACAATCATAGTTTGTTAACACCATGATTTTTTATCTTGTAGATTGCTCACACACCATGATGTTGCTTCTCTTGGATATGGGCTTTTTTTTTAAATTGCATTAACAATGTTTTGGATCCAAATTCCTTTAATAATTTATAGCACTAAATTCAGAATGGTTGACGGAACCATATTATCACAATCTGTTACAAGCCTTGTAGCAGTAATTGGTCTCAAATACCAACAGGGTTCACCAATGCAGTCCGCTTATTGACCAATAGGACAGATGATGCATCAGAATTAAGCCACATATGTCATGTCATTTTAGAAACATGTGGAAATGTCCTTGGATATTATCTCTAGGCACAGAGATTGTAATTTCATCCCTATTTTTTAAACAAATTGAACAGGACACTTGGGGAAATTCTTTATGATTTTTATACCAAAACGGTATTAAAATGGTGAATTTATTGTGTCATGAACATGTTGCGCCTCTTAGGTGGGAATCCCTTTAAGTGGGATGGAAAACTTCGATACTAAATTACTGGAGCATCTGAGGTGGGCAAACATATTAAACAGGATTATCTGAAGCTGATTTTTCTGTATTTTTTGTTAATTCCTTTATATGAATTGGGTTGGGGTAGCTGTAATGCTTCAGACTTTTATTCTGGAGGCACCAGGTTTAAATCTCGACTTAACATACTCCATGGCTTTCTGCAGTTTTGTCAGACCCTTACCTATTCACTATGTGTGTTCATTGTCTCATCTCATTTGTCGTTATGTAACATCTGCAGATGAAATGTCATGAATAATTAATCAAAGAATCTGTTAATATCTGCTTAATGTAAATTCTGAATTTTCAATATTTGCAATTAATTGTTTTTGCAACTTTTATCTTTTATACTGTTCTTGGAAGATATGCTATTAATTTACAGCCAGAAAGGTTGGTTACAATAGGTTATGTCACCCTTTTGATATGTGTTTAATCAAGTCAATCAGCTTTTGGTGTATCACAGTGAGGCACCGACAGATTTGTACCGCTGTGTGCCTCTGTCAGTTTCACAGATTGAGAGCTGTAGCACAGTGCATTAGTTCACTGTAATAGTGAACAGCCTTACCTTTTTAATTGTCTTATTTAGAACCTGCACTTGTTGATACCTTACCCTCCTAGTAGGTTGATGTTGCATATGTGCACCTTCTGCAGAGGTATAAGTGTACAAGAAGAAGAACTGAGGGAGATTTACACATTTTAGTATCCCATATCCATGCTGTGTGTTTAATATGACCAGAATAGTGTAATATATTCACACTTACCATGTGTAGGCCCTCCTTCGTACTCTCCACAACCTTCGAGATGTTGGTCACCTGACTGTGAAGGTGTTCCGAGCACAGGGGCTAGCAGCAGCTGATCTGGGGGGCAAATCGGATCCATTCTGTGTGCTGGAATTGGTGAATGCTCGCCTACAGACACAAACAGAATACAAGACCCTAACGCCATCATGGCAGAAGATATTCACATTGTACGTGTGTTAGTTCACTTGATTGGATTGCATTCCTGCACTACAGTTGCTGTTGTTTCATGCTGCATGTGTGTGTGCATGTTCTGCAGTGTATATTGTTTACTTGCATGAGCAATATTGATTTTAAATGGACTTATGTTTAAGTAATAAAAATAGTATAGTCAACACAGCTACTTTTTGTTGTAATAACAATATTTTTTGTACAAAATGTTAAATGTTTCAAACCTTAAGGGTTTTAATTAGACATTATTATGTAAAAAAATGGCAGTTAAATACTTTGAATTGTCATTTCGGTGAAAGAGATCTCTTTCTTATAACTTTATCTACTACTCTACTACAGTTATACTATTATATGAAGATCAGCCTGACCCTTCTGCGTTCCAGTAAACTCTACATTTTATCTTTCATTAGAATGTTAATTGGACATCCTTACAGTTAACACTGAATGAAGTGTTGTAAACAACATGCACTCTCCCTTGTGCATCATCATTCCTGGCTGTCTTGAACACAGACCATGTATGGTATTGTCTGATTAATTTACTTCACAGTGGTTTGGAAGGCTTACGAAGGTTTATCTTCGCATGCGGGGTACAATCATAATAGCGATTAATGATGAAATATCATTATCTCATTCTTATTATGTGATGGATATGGATTATTTTAATGGTAATCAGTAAGTTTTGTACCAAGTTTTTCCCTGATTCTGTGAGAATATATTATAAAACTAGTACAGTCTTAACAACTTGGGGAGGTTGGCAGCCCTGGAATAACAATTTTGCACCTTAATTTTGCTTCCTGTGTGTATGATTCAATTAAGCCAATATTAGGCCAATTTGAAGGAAACTTACTGAATTTTCATAGAAAAAAATATCATTGCAAAAAGAAGCAATGCTAGCCTTTTTCTTGCCACATGGAGGTCTTTGAAAATGTGTTTGGTGGAACTTGAATGAGGCCATTCTGTACAATTCATGGTTGCATATGAATACAATAGAACCATTCTTGAATTTTGAATGTCAGTAAATTAGCTAAGTTTTTATGTTTCTGAAAAGATTTGTGTTGCACAATCTATGGTATGTATATAATTAGTGAAAAATGAGGTGTAGCCTGTACATTGGTTCATTTTCCTTTCCTGTCTGTTAAGACCTTTTGCTGTCAATGCTTCTTTGGGCAGTGTGCAAACCTCTCTACTAGCGTCTTCTTAAGTATATACCAAACCTTTTTACTGGCAGTTTGGAAGTTTAGGGTGCATTGTTTTCAGTCTTAGCTCATAAATTTTTCTGGTATTCAGTAACACCTACACTTTAGAGAATATCTATTTATGTTGTTCATATATGTGTATATTTTCTGCATAATGCTTCGATATTCACATATGTGTATATATTCCATCTCAAGTTTGGATGGACATTCAGACTGTTACTGTAAATTTTGAGTGAAAAATCGTAGAATTCTCTATAGCCTTAATCCTTTGAGGGACTTTATTATTTTGAATTGCTCCATTCATGAATAATTAAAAAATAAAATATTGAGCTTTAGTGAGGGTTACCATATACCCATCACAAGAGAAACAGACGTTTTCAATGTGTTGACCTTATAAAAGAGGGCATGCAATTGAAAAGGGATATTAAGAAAAATAGGATATGTAAATAGTCACAATTTTATTAAATAAACATCCCTGTCTACAGTTCTTTGCTAGTTGTTCTTTAAATTTCTTGGATATGAAATTCTGAGTGAGATTTATTTCATCATGTTTTTCACCTAGTTCAAGTTATTCATAACTTCCATGCTGAAGTTCTATCAAGACGTTCCTTAGGTCAACTGCTGAACTCGTACATTTTTAGTTTTGGCTCAGACATTGATAATGCAATATAATTGTGTATTTCTTTTAAAAAGTGCAATTATTCCCCATTTCATTACCATTAAAATATGCAAAAACTATAAGAAATAACAAATGGTAAAAAATCTAGACATTTCTGCAAAATAAACAAAGGTGCCTGCATGGAAATTCTGGGTCTAAAAAAAGGAGGACTTTTTGGGGCAAAGAGGATATATGGTAGCTCTAGCTTTAGCATTTTCCTCGATCATCATATTTTCAGGTGAAATTTTAGTTGGGCATGAGTTGATGAAGATTTTTTAAAGAAGCCAAGAAGGATCTGAACTTATTAATGTGATTGATGTTTGGCAGCAATGTGAAGGATATCAACTCCGTTCTTGAGGTGACAGTATATGACGAAGATAGAGACCACAAAGTGGAGTTTCTAGGAAAAGTTGCTATCCCATTACTGAGGATTCGTAATGGGGAAAAGAAGTGGTACTCCTTGAAAGATAAGAAGCTGCATGGTAGAGCAAAAGGCAATTGTCCTCAGATACTGTTGGAGATGACAGTTCTCTGGAATCCAGTAAGTATAATTTTAATGTCAGTGGAATTCCCACAGACCTGTGCAGTTCCATTTTCAGTTGTTAAAATGACTTGGAGTAGTTCATCACTTGATGTTGGAGTTATGTTCCTGAACATTGCAGAAACATACTCAGAGAGTGAAACAACATAGAATATTTTCCCATACGAATTATTTGCTAATTAACATGCCTGAGAAAACAATGTCTATCCAAGCCTGGGCAGTGTTAATCAGATATTTTATCACTAAAATTTACCATCATTAAAGCATAACAATGTTAGAGGCAATGTTAAATGAGGGCTGTCTGGTTACAACTAACTATATGAATGCAGTGTACTGTCAATTGGTAGGTTTTCACCCTTTTTTATAGGCCACGCAGGCCCTTGGGGTGAGTAGAGGTATAGCTGTACTCTTCTCTAGGACCTTCGGCACTAGATGGGGGTGGGGGGGTCAGCCCCATGACCCAGCCGCCTCTACCCCCGGGAAAGACTAGTACCCACTGTAGAGGAGGCTGGGTGGGCCCCAGGGCCGGTCTGGATGGGCGGAAAATCTCGTCCCCAGCGGGATTCGATCCCGGACTGTCCAGGTAGTTAATTGCTATACCGTCTGAGCTACCCGGCACACTACTCTCAGTTGTCCATGTGCGAATTGTTTGGTTTGTAAACTATCACTCTTTTCTTTTTTTTTTATTACAGCATCATGAACTTTGTACATCTTTATCTAACTCAGTCATGTGTTGTAACCCCTCAAGCAAAGCATTTAAAAGGGCAGCATCATATCTAGGAGTAGACCAGGGTGCCAGGGGCCAGGATAGTGCAGTCAGTATAGTGACAAGCCTGTGGGCCTGACATTTGATAAGTTGTGATTTTATATGTGGCAGGAACAAGACATTGTTTTGTTCTCAAAAGTGTTGAGACTGGCACTAGGGCTTACACAGCCTCGTCTTCAGCAGGTACCAGGGGTCTTTTCCAAGAGGTAAAGCAGCTAAGGCATGAAGCTGATTACTCACCCCATCTAGTGCTGAGGTTAAGAATGTATGTAGCTATACCTCCACTCTTCCATATGCTTGCATTGCATGCAGAAGGACAACTTCACTTTTACATTTGTATACTCATAGAAAAAACTGCAGTGACTGTTGAACGAATTGGCCAGTTGAGTTTTTTTTTAATTTTTTTTTTTATTAAGCATGTACTATCCAGAAAGAAGATATTGTACAAAAATAATTTCATGACATGGGATTCAGTCCACATACAAGGTCAGTTAAGTGTAACTCTTCTTGAAATGGCTTTGAAGGCAGAGGCAAACTTCATGATCTGAACACCAGTAAATGTGTCCCCCCCCACCACTTCTGGTACTAATTCAAACAGCACAT
>Ga0123354_10019418_pt1 | contig 10676 bp, 3 predicted proteins | sample TergutLab28metaG_2_FD_97872 | JGI IMG/M metagenome (GOLD analysis project Ga0123354, IMG submission 97872) | Labiotermes labralis P4 segment gut microbial communities from Petit-Saut dam, French Guiana - Lab288 P4 | ecosystem: Host-associated > Arthropoda: Insects > Digestive system > Gut ...
ATTTTAATTTATCGGTGCTTAAAGCTGATTTTCGAAAATGCCAACGCTGGCCGCAACACAGGCTGCCGCTCGGTTGTGAACCGCGCGGGTAGCACTTAGCACCCCCACCTTTCCCCGCAAGCCCTAGGTATCACCCAAGTGTCTGTAGCTGGCTAAAAATAGCTACCCGCCAGCTGATAGAAGCGGTTCACACGAGGACGTGTATGGGAATTAAAAAACGGTCATAACTCCGTAACCGTCCAAAATCGGATACAGGTTTATATGAACTTCTTTGATCACAAAGACCTAGGAAATCACCTCCTGCAGTTATGCCCTAAAGTCGTGAAACACCCTGTATAAACACGGAATTTTAACCAAGTCTGACTGATAATTTGGACATTATATATCGTTCTAATTTTTTTTTAACTCCATACTGGTCTCGGTGCAGTGTAAGAACCTTTGATACTTCAGGTGCTACTAGACTCGGTACACCGTACTTCAGGTGCTACTAGACTCGGTACACCGTACGACCGTAAATGCATTTAAAGGTACTACTAATTTAAAACTCCTACGTCCTGGACAGTAGCCGGAATTTGAAGAGTTTTTAACACATCTTATCTTTTCCTTCTTCAAGTTCTACACGATCACCCTTCGTAACTTTGTTGTCCCGACGCACTCAATCTGGTAGGTGATCCTCTTACGGTTCACCGAATCACATATAGTTTTATTTATTTTTTTACTTGTTGTTTTATTTACTCAATTAATTCTTGATATAAAATAATGGAGCGCTATATCCAGTAAAACAACTAGATCATATCTAGGAAACTGGCACAGTCACTTCTCTGTCCTCCCACTTACACCACGCTCGTACGCGACTGAATTCGCACTGGATTGCTAGCGTCCGTTGTCCGCTGCTAACCGTCTAGGCATTTAAATCTCTCCCCTCCTACCTATCACCAACGGTCCTGAATATACGTTGACAGATTAACTTACAACGCATTGCCATGAACCGTCCGTAACTGACCCCAGCAATCCTAAGAAACAGATATACTAAAAGTGATCGGTTACAAAATGACTTGTTAACATGTGTTGTGATTTCAAGTTATAATTTGGTATTTGCCTGGAAGGAAAGACCTGAAAGTGTGGTTTGTGTCCCGGACGGGATTCGAACCGGGCATCGCCCTTATGCGAGTCAGAAGCGTTACGTTTTGAATCAATTTATAAGTTCCCTTTCATTCATGGAATTGTATCACTTTATTGAAGTTAAGTGTTAAGGCAGTATTGTTGTGCGAAATATGCTCTGTTGTGCAACTGGTAAAACACCCCTTGTTACAGTGTTGCACGTAAAGAATTTATAGTAATTTGATGTTTTTCGTGTATCCTACAGCGTTTGTTTAAGCCTTTAAGTACCCTACAAATGTACTCTTTCCTTCACTTTTTGTATATTATTTTGAATTTTCTACGTAAATCGGATTGGAACACAATGGTAGGTGTTTGCAGTACAATCTGATGCTGTGGGGATGCCACTTGAATAGGGGCCAGTGAATTGTGTATAGGAAAGTATATTGCACGTGTTAATGACAGGTCTGTGTGTAGTGTGCCTGAGAGAAGAAAGTAGGGCCTATCGAGATAAGTGTATGGACCGACGGATTATAAATGGAGACACGGGAGTGTATGAGAGGGCTCTATAGCATTCCCTTGCTTGGAAATTATGGAACTGGGTGCAAGACTAGTGGCAGTGTCTCTGTGTTCCTCCTGTTTGTGACTGATTCATTGATTCTGAGAAAATGATAATTTCTTATATAACCTTTTACAGCCTACTGGTTTCGTGATGAACCAACAGTTTAACATTCAACAACTGTACACTCTGCCCACACTGTATTTATGTGTTTTGTGTTTATCTGAGACAAAACAGCGACTCGTGCCATTTACAGCATAAACTGATTGGTTTTTATAACCGAGATGAAAAGTGTTTACAGCGCGGTACGGACTGGGTCTTTAAATAAAGCAGTCTGCGCTTCGACTGTAAAGGGTTAACATTCAAGAATTTTTATTTCTGCTCACACTGTATTTATGTGTTTTGTATTTATGTCAGAACAAACAGCGACTTGTGTCACTTACATCATAAACTGACTGGTTTTTATAACCGAGATGAAAAGTGTTTACTGCGCGGTACGAACTGGGTCTTCAAATAAAGCGGTCTGCCTTTCGTCTTTAAAGGGTTAATGTTTCCTTCGATATCTTTCCCAAAATATTATTCAGTACCATCAGAATATTAAAAGCTATTTACACTACCCGGCCGATCCCAGCTGCCGCGCGGTCTGCGGCCTTGGTCTGGGGCCATCGCTTGCTGGGAATGCGGATTCGAATCTTGCCGGGGCAGAGATGTTTGTCTGTTGCGAGTGTTGTGTGCGTTGTCAGGTAGAGGTCTCTGTGTCATGCGGATTACTCGTCCAGAGGAGTCCTACCGAGTGTGGTGTGTCCAATGAATGTAATCGCGAAGCCCTGTCAGGGGAGGCCATGACCCAGAATGGGGCGGAAGCTCCAAAGGAAAAAAAAACATATAAACTATTCCCCAAAATCTTCGTTAAATGATGACTGAAGACTTCTGGTACATCTTGAGCCGTATCGAATGGTAAAAATTTACCAACGGACAAGGTGCCTAACTTCACGAGCTCTGAATCTTTATCAGCACTTTGAGAAATTCAAATATCGAGTCTTTAAATAAATTAAAAAATAAATATGGAAAATCCGACCGCCTGACTTTCCACTTACCAAGTCTGGTATGTCTCGTAAGTTTCCAGAAACCTGTCACTTTTCGATAAAACTGTCGGAGTTCCTGGATATTACCCATTAGCCTGTGATTTAACGTAAATTGAATTCCCGCTGGGAAGAACTGTCCTTAAAATTAATGGCCGATCATCTTTGTGCAGAACATCGCTTACTCCTTTAGAGTACGGAACTCCATTCTTTTATCTTTAGAAAGAAAATGCAGAGTATCGACGTCAGTAATGGCTATGGCCTGCAAGAAAGCGAATCGTGGCTCATTTTCTGGCAGAGGCGAGTTATTTTTTTTCGGAGAGTCACTGCACCCCTTCAAGCCAACTCTCCACATTGTGTTTGGGCTCTTTTCCGGGAATAAATCTATGTGACAGCCACATCCAGAAATGCGTGCAGCAATACCTTCTCTTCGACAGAGGCCTTCATGCAGTGGTACTTAACTGAGACAGTACCAGCGCAACTTAAACTTCGCCTTCTCTGGTTACAAACAACTATTAAGTGTACGCAATAGCGTAAAGGGCATTCCATTTATGTTTACGTTTACAGATGAACTGTTTAATTAAAGGCGCTAATTAGAGTCTGCTCTGGTGATGGATCCAGCGGGAAATACTTCCTTACTTTAATCAAAAACATTTCCCTCATTTTATGGGTCCCAAAAACTCATTAACTATTTCATACTGCTCGCTCTGTGTCCTATCTTCAGACGTACCTTACCATTTCTTTAAGAACCATTTTAATATTATCCTTCCATCAGCGTCTGTGGTTTCCAAGCGATATTTTTCTTCATAGTTTTTTTTCCCATGGAAATCCTGTATGCATTTATCTCCTTCCCAAAGCCCGCCACACAACCTCCTTATGCCACCCCTTTTTTTCTATGATCACTCTCTTAATATATGGCAAAAGAGTACTCATCATGAAGTTGCGCATTGTTCAATTTGTTTCGCCATATTCCTATCACGTTCTGCCCCTTAGATGCAAATATTCTCCTCAGAACCTTAGTTTCTAAAACCCCTAGTTTATGTTTTTTGACTTATGTCAGAGGAAATGTAATTTTGACACACCGTGTCTTAACAGTTAGTATTGCATAGATATTGAACTATGCTTTAAACTTCGAAGAATATAAAAACGATCGACAGGATGATTAATATATCATCTTGCAATGCACCTCGTCCTTGACATTAACATTTATGCGTCGTCGTAAATTCTCAGGGTTGCCAGTCAGTCACTATGATTTAATATATTTTTAATTATCCGTGACCGTGTACTGAGCAATTACATATGGTAATTGAACCAACATTTGCACATAAATGTATAAAAGTATCCTGCGTTATGAACACGGCATGCCTTACACATATTTCGACCACTCTTGTGGCCCTCATCAGGGAGGTGCTTTAAAAAGGAAGGACATATCTAGATAACCCAGACGTTTGTGAACCAATGCGTTGATGTAAAATACTAATTTTTACAATACGTGATTTAACATACATATTATGATACATATTTTATGTCTGTGATTTGGTTCACAAAGTTTTACATCGTCTAGATACGTTCATCCTTTGTAACGCAACTTCCGCAGGGTGGCAACAAAAGTGGCTGAAATATGTAGGAGGAGTACTATGTGTGTAATATGGGATACTTTCATACACTTCTGTGTATTTGTCGTTCGCGTTACCTTATACAATTATAGACTCAACAATTTTAATATTATAACTAAGAGAATGCCAGTCATTGTTTAAAAATATTTAGAACTGGGATTTCAGTTACTAGATAAAAGAAATGGATAGAGACAGGTGGCGGACGCTTGTGAGTGCGGTAATGAACCCTCGGGTTCCGTGAAATGCGGGGAATTTCTTGACTAGCTGCAAACCAGTTAGCTGCTCAAGAAGGTCTCTGCACCATGGAGTAAGTAGGTAAGTAAGTAAGATAAAAGAAATGTGTTGTGGCTACACAGTTTCCCCTATATGTAAATATTACTGTGGCCTATAGATGGCTCAAGGTCAAGCCGAAACATGTAGCTATGTTTGTTACAGTAAATTAATTTCTTCAAGATTTTTTTTTTACTTTCTGTCTTTAACCACTTTACAGTACGTAACCCAGCGGGGTGTTCCATTTGAGCGAAGAAAACGCGTAAAATAATTAGGGTAAAGAAAATTATATTAATTCTTGATATTTCAAGTTGCACCCCGTAATAAGAGTATAGTGGAAATGTTTTATTAATAGTTTCGCAGTTACATTCCGTGCACAGAATCACGGGCGTGATCTCGCCCATATTTTTAAACTTTATGCAGTGTATGCGAAGTGGAATAACCACATATAGCATGCGAAAATTCTACCCGTGGCCTGCTTTTGTAACGCGTTGCCAAACTGGGTAATTCGATGGCAGCCGTTTAATGCTTGGTCCAATTAATAGTCTATTCTGTTTTAAAGAGTTGTTACATTCGCCGCTTCTATTAGCCCTGAGCTGGTTTCACTCTCACTATAAATATGATAGCTCTTTTGTAGGTGAACACAGTGGGCCTATATAACTCACTCCGTATCTAATATTGGAGTTAATTGATGGTGTGGTTGGAAGGGGAGAGGGTGCAATATCTTTTGTCGTTAACACGGTCGATGTTTCGTAACGCTACCCCGTCAACTCGTACGTTAAAATGAGAGTTTAGGGAAGGAGAGTGGCTTATGTCACTTACTGCCCTACTGCGTACATGTTATGCGAAATCATCGCAGATTTGATCCTTACGCCTTTTAACAAGGATAGCTGAACTGGAGGTTTGTGTATGATATGATATGATATGATATGATGTGATATGACATGAAATGATATGATATATGATACGATATGATATATGATATGATACGATATGATATTGCATGATATGAATATTATATGGTATGATATATTATATTATATGATATGAGACATGACCTGATATGATATATGTTACCATATGATATATGATATGATATTGTATGATAAGATATATGATACGATATGATATGATGTATGATACGATACGATATGATATACGATATGACATGATATGATATAATGTATGATACGATATGATATATGATATGGTATGATATGATATACGATATGATATGATATAATATGATATGGTATATTTGTTAACTGCAATTGGGTAGCCACCCGGCGGCAGTAGTACAGTACACATTTACACACACGCACACACACACACACGCGCGCGCGCACGCACGCACGCACACACACACACACACAATACACAGAACGACACAAAACAAACAATACATAGAACAACACAAAAAGTTTGGAAGAGTGCGGGCCGTGCCCCTTCTGTGGGGGTTTTACCCTGGCATTTGCCTTAAAACTGAGGAAAAAGCACGGAAAAAACCTCAGTCAGGGTAGTATTCCAAGACACTTTTCAAGAACCGTATTAGGTGATTTGCTTGCGCGTCTGTTTAATGATATGATTTTAGCATTTATGATTTATATTCTAGAAAACTTGTTTAAGACAGGGGTGCAAATTCCCCGAGCGCCTAGTCGCCGGGGAGACAAATTTTGTACAGTCACACTTAATAATCTATGCATAATTACAGCAGTTGCTTTTCTGACATATAACAAGACAGGCACTGTACGTATAACCTAACGTTGAGACGCGTTCGCATAACCATTGTTGCAGTGGAAAAACAATAAGTATTACACAAACTTAGTGTGTAATTGTAGCCCTAGGTATCCAGTATTCAATGCGCATGCGCCATATTGTCATCTGTGGTCTGCCCCGCTCTGCAATATTTTTCCACATTATCTCATCCACGGCACGATTTTCGTAAAAAAAGTTATTGAACACAAAATGTGTTTTCATTTTCAATACCAATTTTGTCTGAAACATTTTTTATCCTAAAAATAATCGAGCGAGATATGATCAAAAATGTATATCGATCTTTATGTAAAGTACCATTTGTTGCTGTCCGAGTTTAGTGAAACTTGAAATTTCATGGCCATTTCTTAAAAAAAAATTTTAACATCAAATTTCATGAAATACCGTTCATTGGAAGCCAATTTGTTCCATGCGGACAGACGGACAGACGGACAGACGTGACGAATTTAATACTCACTTTTCGCAATTTTGCAAACGCACCTGTAAATGACCACCATTTCACAAGCACCAAGAAGTAAGCACAACATAACCGTGGGGTTCAAAGGTCAGTCCAGAAAAATGATTTGCCAACATCGAGCTTTCTTAATGTCACTGTTTTGGCGCCTTTAATTTTGAGGTTGCTCATACGAATTTTGGAAATGTTGTGGACTCGTGGTTTAATAAACTGACTGACTTTGTTTGTTACCTCTTTTCACGCTGTTATTTTTGACAATAATGGTTTTTAGTGTACAATATTATTCACGGAAAATAATGAAGTTTGGATTTTTTTTTAGCATATGCAGAGTTGTTCTTGCAAATATCAGGTTTGTATTCCACTAAGGAAATGATTTTTTCTCATGGCTCAACAACCATACTGGGCATAGGCCTCCTCTGTGAGTTTCCTTGATCACAGTGGGACACACGACATTCGGCAGGATTCCCCCAGACGAGAGATCAGCCCGACGCAGAGGCTTCTATCTGACAACACACAACACTCACAACAGACAGACAGACATTCTTGCGACGGGCCTCGAACCCGCAATCCCAGCAAACGAGCGGCCGTAGACCTATGCCTTAGACTGCGCGGCCACTGGAATCGTCAAGGAAAGGAATTTTTCATTTTTTAATTCTTATTTTAGCTGTCGAGATGTATTTTCTATAAACTTTTTCAATAAACTGGTGGACGAGTGTATCCTTAATCTTAGCAGACTTGTTTACTACCTCGTTAAGTTCTTAACTGACGTTCTGTTAACGATTTTTATTAATTTACACAGTCACTCAAACTTACCCTATATGATCATCTTTTCTTTTTCATTACATTAATGATCCATCCATTCATATATTTATTAGAAGTATCCTGTATGTTTCTTGGTTCATGCCTTTGCTTAACACTTCGATTAACCCTTTACACGCGGAGTTAAATCCCATCTGCCCGTTGCTAGCATTATTCGGAGCTCACCATATTCTCCACGTTAGCAGGTAAAGGGTTAATTTTTTGGTTAATTTTTATTCAGCTAGTTTTCATACCTATTTTGTGCTTCATGACGCCGTCAGGCTTGGGCCTAGACTGACAGCGTGATATCTACGGCAGAAGGTCCATGATCTACTCATGTTAGTGCAGTGCGTCTTTACAGTGCATGCGATGTGCGGGATTAATTAATTTAGTGAACGTGAATATTGGACAATGATGGAGAGGTACTTAACAAGGAAGACCTAAATGTTCATGAGGAAGACCAATCTCATTGCCACTTTAACCACTACAAATCAGAAATGAACTGCCCAGGGTTTAAATTCCCATCTTCTGAGCTGCTGCCCTGGGGCTGTATATGAAGGACTTCCCTCCCGCATTACGTATTCATTTCCTCATTCGTTATTTAATCCCTATAGCATTCTTCTTCTATTTGCTTATAACTTATGTGTTCGTTTCACCCTTTAAGGACGAAAATGTATGAGTCTGATTTAAAGACCCAGTTTGTACCGCGCAGTAAACACTCTCTGCCTCGGTTATAAAAAGCGATAAATAAATGATGTATAGAGAAATAATCGCTGTTTGTTCTGAGATCCACGCAAAACACATAACAGCATTGTGGGCAGAGCACAGAATTTCTGTATATTAAAGCTGGTGGTACATATAGTAAGTCTTAAGGCTTGAAAAGGCTAATTTCCGTACCGTCCATACACACTCCTGATGAAATTACTGTTAATACAGTATGAATAAGCTAATTGTATATCTGTTGAGTATCACACAGTAGACAGCAAAGCATTACTGACGCAGAATATTTGAACAAATATCGCTTGAGTATCATTACAAGAGTAATCTCAGCGCACACAATGACATCAAGCTGTCCTAAAAGAACTTATGAGATTTATGTGGAGTGACGTTGAGTGATGGCGGCTTAGCATTTCTTGTTCCGTTGTTGGTTCAAGCATGCGGGGAACGTTTCTTGTGTTGGCTACACAAGAACAGGGTAAGTAAAATATGGCACACAGTGTTACGTTTATAATGGTTTATTGCAAGACACTGTCAGTAGCTTTGGTTATATTACATCGAATGAAGGGATGGTTAGTGAATGATGAATTGGGAAGGATCTGAAAGGAAGCGTTGTGGCCTAGTTTGCAATAGGTACTGATAGCCTGTAAAATGGTGGGGCAGGACTGGGAAGAACCACGGGAAATATGAATCAACATAACATGTCTGTTATTTTATACAGTTAAATTATCGCTGTGGTCTTCGGGGTTATGATATAATGTAATTAGTTGGTGGTACTAGTTTTTCGGGCGAATCATAACATGCTACCTGCAAGGTGCAATATAAAAGCATCATGTCCCTGCGAAGCAGTGGCAAATATCTAGCAAACCACGCAGTGCCATGTCACCGAAGACCAACTCCGGACACCTGGAAGACGTGGAATAAATTGACTTTATATGTTAGAAATTTTATCCATTCATTTAATTAATTAATTTATTTATTTATCACAAAATATTTTGAGATTGTTTTGCTTATTTGATAGGGAATGAACCTTTTGTTACAGCCTTGTATTTTAAACAGAAATTAAGACAAAAGGTGAGTGGGAGGAAAGTAGGAAGGGAACATGAAAAACAGAGGAAGACAGGTTGAAAGAATGAATACAAATATATGGCAGAATACAGAAGGGGATTTAGGGAAAGAAAAATATACTGAAGAAGGAAGTGAAAAGAAAGAAATAAAAAAAGAGAAAATTGTAGAAATCCCGGAAATGGGAAAGATTAGAAAGAAGAAATGAAAGGAATAGGGGCTGACAGGAAGAAAGGTCGAGCAAGCGAGAAGTACGTAGAGAAAACAAGAATTAGCCTATATGGGGGGGTCAGAAAACAGAGAAGTAGGAAGGTCGAGAAATAAACCGCGTTGTTTGAAAGCTCGTACTGTTTGTTAACGTGGAGCTGGCAACATGTTGAGTTATATGGCGGGCCTGCAGCCATGCGATTAGATAACGCTCACTAGCTCACCATATTTCACCTGTCAGCCGCAGGTTACAGTGCCGGAGCCTGTCCATTGCTCTTCACGAACTGAAAGCTGTAATTTATGTATCACATTTTTACCGTCATTCGCGTTAATTATTGCGTTCTTTCCCGTAAATAATGAACAAAATATGGTGTCGGTACGGGCTGCTGATAATTGGGTTCGATTCTCAACGGCGGCAAAGGATTCATGCGTTTAACTAAGTGTCCAGGCTGTCTTCGGAGTTTCCAGAACTTCCTATTCAGTGTGTATGTGGGGCCCCTCCCCTGACATAATGCAGCCAGGATATGAAGGCCACCATTCTCCACAATGTAGGGCAGAAATTAAGAAAATGTATGGAGCACTACCTCCACCCCTCCTTGACAAATCACAGAGTGTTGCTTCATTAAACACATGGACAACCTCACAGTTTAATTTCATGGCTTGACATTCCTGGTGGACACTAGGCCTCCTCGTTTTTGAGGTATCGAGAAGACACTCAGACACACCATACTCTGTAGGACTCCTCTGGACGAGTGATCAGCTAGCCGCAGAGACCTTTACCTTACAATACACAACATTTATAAGAGACAGACTTCCATGCCAACGGCGGGATTCGAAATATCAATTCCAGCAACCGAGCAGTCGCGGACCGACGCCTTAGAACGCGCGGCCATTGGGATGGGCGACCTTACCGTTTTACTTACTTACTTACTTACTTACTTACTTACTCCATGGTGCAGAGTCCTTCTTGAGAAGCTAACTGGTTTGCAGCTAGTCAAGAAATTCCCCGCATTTCACGGAACCCGAAGGTTCATTAC
>Ga0123354_10019419_pt1 | contig 10675 bp, 5 predicted proteins | sample TergutLab28metaG_2_FD_97872 | JGI IMG/M metagenome (GOLD analysis project Ga0123354, IMG submission 97872) | Labiotermes labralis P4 segment gut microbial communities from Petit-Saut dam, French Guiana - Lab288 P4 | ecosystem: Host-associated > Arthropoda: Insects > Digestive system > Gut ...
TTCTAAATTTATATCTTCTTGTCCTGTTACTTTCCATAGGTCCTTATTGGAAATGATGTTTGGCCACCATATTCTTAATATATATTGTAGACATCTATTCACAAAGGTTTTTATTTTACGCTGGATTTCGTTTGTAACAAGCCAAGTTTCTATAAATTTGCTGGGAAGTCCTCTAAACTTTAGCTCGTCCCAAATCCATGCCCTGTTTAAGGAGACAAAAGCTCTCTGATAATCCACAAACAGCATATAAAGGGGTGACTGAAATTCAACTGATTGTTCTATAATCACCCTCAAGGTGTTAATCTGGTCGATACATGACCTATTCTGACGGAATCCAGCCTGTTCCTTCAGAAGGTCCATCTCCAGTGAGTTCTTGATCCGTTCCAATATGACTTTATTAAAAATTTTACTATTCACTGCAAGTAGGGTGACGCCTCGCCAATTTCTACATTGACTAAGATCTCCTTTATTCGGGACTTTTACTATAATTTCTTCCTTAAATTCCTTAGGGAACGTCTCAGTCTGCCAAATATCTTGAAATAATGGGAGTTATCTGCCGATATATAAGGGTTCACCTTTAAAACTTCAGCTGGAATATTATCTGCTCCTGCAGCTTTCCCATTCTTCATTGCTTTTATGGCATTAACAATTTCTCTCTTCGAAGGAGGTCAAACACTTATTGGAAGCTCTTTTGGTATATTTACCAGTTCCTCTCTTTCCTTACGAGCGGAGGAAGAGTTAATTTCAAATCAATACATTCATTTATTACAACCAACAAAATGAGCAATATCATATACAGATTATAGTACAGGCGCCTCTCTGACATGTTCTGGCGTTAATATGCCATCCTGAGGGAGTACATGTGCCAAGCTTAAAAGTGGCTACAATTGACAATATGATAACATAAAATTCATTATTTAACGAGTTGACAAAATAAAATTTGTGATTTCATAATGTGTAAAATATTTAACAGCTAATATAAATTGTGTGCGTATGTTTTTCTACATATTGTGGTTATATGTATAAAAACTTCATTTCTTACTCAGTGGATATTATTACGCAGTATAAATACACTACATATCTATTTGGTGACTAGTATTTTCAAGGTTGTGGCTGTTCATATTCAGATATCTAACCGGTTCTCAATTTGAAGTGTTAAGCTCTGCTGGTGGGCAGATGTCGACAGAGTGGCAGACCTCGATTTTATGAGACCCTGAGAGAAGCAGTTAAATTTGAACTGAAGTTAACGCGAAACATGACTATCAATCGCACAACCAAAGACTATAGACTCTAGATAGTACACTCAGTCCTTAATATGGAAGAATTATTAATGATTAAAATAGGGTGCAAATTCCTAAATTCCAAATTTCCGAAAAGCAACTTTCAGCTTCGTCATGCTTGTGCTTTCATCTGCCTGTCCGTTAGTCCCCATGAAACAATTCGGCTCACACTGGACGAGTTTTTGTGAAACATTGTATTGAGTAAAAGTAAAGCAACCAATTACAGGCCTGGAGAGGCCCTGAGGGTTTCAGGAGGTTGGGGCTCCCAGATTTCAAGACAATCGCACATGTAAGTGGTAAGCCCTACTCACCGGCCGCCTTTACCCCCAGAAAATATTCCTGGTACTGAGAATTCGGAATATTTAGCCACTTATACCCCGACCTGCTAGAAGATGAAGATAAAATTCATGGTTTTCTTAGAATAAACATTGAACAATTCTGCTGTCTGTCACAGTTGGTGGGAGAAGAAACACAAAAACAAACACCAACTATAGAAGGGCGATTTCACCTGAAGAACGACTTGCAATTTATTTGAAGTACGTGCTACAAATATCTGTAGGAGATAAGAAGAGGATTCTTCATAATATTGGAGTTACCCTTTTTCTTAATTAGTGTCCTAGAAACTTATATTATTTACTCATATTTACCACTTATTTCTTCAATTCATATTTACCACTTATTTCTTCAATTCTTGTATTTTAGGCTATGTCTTTTTCGTTCAATTGGAATTGTAACGGTTATTCGAACCCAGGATCCCCTCCTTACACTTACTATAAGATATTCATGTAATGTTATAACTATGGTATTTTTGTTTCTAAAACCATTACTAAAAGGAAATTTAGTAAAAGAACGATACAGTTTTCCTAATACTTTTGTTACTTCGACATGTTTTGTAGCTCGTAAAATGAATTCTGGTTCAGTGATGTTCCTTCCACAATTGTTTGAATCGATGAGCCTTTGGATGCACGTGCAGGTTGAGCGGTCGACACAGTCTGTGTCACAACAGTTCCAGGATCTGTGGCATTTTTTGGAAACCTTCAGACGTTACAGTCAGTCAAAAAACTTTATTTGGATGTTGGTACTGTAGTCCGATAGTGCTGAAGGGGAAGCTCATGATGTGTTTGATATGCTATTAGCTGTAATTATGAAGCTGCAGGACGTCTCAGTTTTTGTCGAAGGTTTACTTGGATCTCAACTCTGAAGTCCATATTGTCCAATGGGGACAGCTCTTTCATTGCAGGAAGGAGGCTGAGTAGAAACATTCTGTCAGAATCACTACTAGTCCTCTCAATTCTGTTAACGATTTCTTTTAAGGATTCCGAATATTGTTTGTCTGTATAAACAGCAGTTAATATTTGTCTTTTCCCTCCACTTGTACGTCCTGCCGTCTGCTACGCGACCCTCCTTCCATTCCTTGGTCATGACTCATACTTTCTCCATCAAACTGTTCAGCACTGCCCGTTTTAGTTTCATCTGGGTCGGTGAATGAAACTTTAGGTGAAGCGGATGTCTATGGAACATTTGCAGTCGTAGTTCTACGCTGCTAATATTACTCCAAAATATTCATGATATAATAATATGGCCAGTTTCCTTTTACCGTAGCCCCACTTCCTAATATTTTTTCTTTCGATTTTCTTATGTCCTTCATACAGTTACTCTTAGGTTGTGTCAATTGTCCTTAAGTTTCTGGGAGTCTGGAAAAAAACCTGTTTCAGGTATATTGCTGCCAGGGACTCTTTTGCGTCTTTGCGTTATTCTTTAGAGTTAGCAAAAATAAAATAAAAAGCAACGTACGAGAGCCCTGCACAGCCATTTGGAAAGTACTGCAACCGATATATATATATATATATATATATATATATATTGAGAGAGAGAGAGAGAGAGCAGTGCCTACTCTGGAAGAATGAGTTCAATGACATTTATAAAATGCCTAATTTTATAGGAAACACAGACGGGAAACGCTGCCGCATCGAGTGCCCATAAAAGCCAGATCTTTGAATTTTATTTACAAGAACTATCACCCGATAAACTTGTTAAATGTGGCTGATGCAAACTGCTGTTTCCCACTGACTGAAGTAGGAGTCCATGGACGTGAAAACGATAGCAGGTGTTTAGTAACTCGAGTTTTGGAAGGGCGTTTAGTTCTGGTGACACAATATTCCTCCAATAAGAAACATTCCAAGTACAAGCATAATTATCCCATAGTACTTTGTAGGGGATAAAGCTTTCTCCCTGAAGCAAGAATTGATGAGACCCTTTCCAAGGCAAGAACTCGATTTCGCGAAAATCATATTCAATGGCCAGCTATTTAGTAAAAGGCGAAAAATTGTCAGTCACTTTTCAGAGGTAATATCTTTGTTTTGGGGAAAATAGTGCTGCAAAAAGAAAGAAAACTAAAAAGGAAAATTAAATACCTTGACAGAGCCACGGAAAATAAATCAATCAATGGTGCCATGGAGAGCCAAATTGACTATGGCAAAACAGAAACAACAGAAGTTTTTGAATACACACATGACCAGTAATATGAAGTTATATAAGACGGAAATCACCCCAGGCCAATATAAGACAAGAAAATTCTCAAATTTTGGAATGAATTTGGAAGAACAGGGACAATTTGATGGCCAGTGGGGGATGACAAGCATCGAGTTTGACCACAAAAGTGACTGGGAAAGTAATATGGAGATCACTAATATTACACGAAACTAGGTTAAGAAAATTTCTGCTGTGTTCAACATCAATATACTAACCCAGACCAAAGAAACAAGTGGAAGTTTAAATAGCATTTCCCCTACGTTTAGGAAAAAAATTGACGATTTTTGAGAGGCAGACCGCGTTCCCAATGGAAACCAGTGACATTAAGCTCAACTGAAATAATAACACGAAAGGTTATTGGTAAGTTTATTTTCAAATAGGATAAACTATTACATATAGGCCTAACATCTTGTTTGATGTTGGTTGAAAAATAAGATTACCGATAAGTTAATTTGGACCATTTTGATTGGGAATTTATACCCAAACACACTCATCAAATTTTAAGTCATCCCTGTGATTACATGCACTAAACTAAGGGAAGGCGACTGTTAGTACGTATATCACAACTTCTTCCCCTTTTCCCACGAATCCTCTGAGAACGGAAAACAGTAAAACCGTCGGGAACAAGGTTTGATAAGGAGAAGTAACATTATCAAACAGTCCAGACAACTTGGCTCTGAGTCACAGGAAGTATCGATAAATAATCTTTGAAATGGCAGAACCACCAGCGTTAGAATCGTTAGAATGAGCCATTCTGTTGACATGAAATCACTGTCCTCCACAGTTCCACCAGCAACTACAGAATGGTCAGCTGAGTATCGAGGGTTATCATGAGAACTAGGAGAGGAGGATACACATATGAAGTAATATTTAAAAAAAAGATTAGCTCAAGATTAAAAGACCAAAAGAGGGGGCATTTAGCCAACCTTCTGGCCATCCACCAGTATTATTAATAAGGGGGCAATCTTCATCTATCACAGTAACATAAGAAGAGAGCGAAATTACAGCATTTAGTCGTCAGCCTAGTACAAGCGAAAGACTTGGGCAGGATTTTCTTTATCAGGAAAATTTCTATGTCGCTAGGAGTTACAACTCTTGAGAAACGTGTGAAGAAGGCTGCCTTGCTTCTCACCAGCTTTGTAATAATAAATGACGAAGACAAGTTTCTTACCTCAACCCTAGGCGTATTACGTTTTTTAATCGCATTACGTCTTTGTGATTTTGCCTGGTGTTAAAAGCCGAGCCTCACCCCGCTTCTTCCTAGCAACGATCACAAAATCGTAGTCAGAACGTTAACAGATGCAACATAATCGAACATGTTTCCTGCTGACGCAATATCGACAGCAGCTGGAATGTTTGTGACGGCATATTTCAGCTACCTGTTGACACAGATTTTCTGTTGTTGTTCACATTCCTGACCGTTTCGGTGAATTATGTTGCTACATGGTTTTACGTGGAACTGCAACGTTCTTTTACGTTCAGCAACGACTTTCATAGAAGAAGTGGGTTGCGACTGTTGTGACCCAAATTTCCGGGACGTATGGCCCTTGATAATTTGTCGGTCGGACGTGAGGAAGATGCTCTCGTTTTTTAAAAGACTAACCTCTCAACACAATTTGCTGACCGTGTCTGCAAGTGATTTCATTAGGTCCGTTGTACAAACCCCATTTAGACGAACAGTTTCCATCTGTACGCCGAGGTCCTCGCATTTATCCTCATTGAAAATGCGGGTATAATTAATTACCTCTTGCGAGAAATGGTACTTTATGTCCGTCCGATTAGATGCAGAGATGTGTTGTCAATATGCTCTACATGTAACAACTTAATACAGACTGCATACTTGTAGATCGGAGCCCAGATTCCGTATAGTAAGAGTACTTAGTCACCAAGCTGTAGACACGGTCCACAAAATATCAATTTTCATTTCCAATGAGTTGCCGTGGTGCATACACTACTGACATTCATATACGCGGCCATAATGACCACAAGATCGCTATTGCAATGATAATCATCATCATTCTCATTTATTCAAGTGCAAGCGTAACAGTGAATTGCAACCCTAGCATAAAATAATTGCTACACACACACACACACACACACACAAAACGCAAAGCAAAACATCACGGCACAACACAACACAACACGACATGACACGACACAACCCAACACAACACAACACAATACAACACAACAACGCAATCAACAAAAAATTGGGTTTATGACTTCGATTTCATTACAAATATTAAAATCACAGTAGTGTAACGTCGTGTGCCTTGCCAGTTTCTTACTCTCTGCAAACATTTACGAACTCGTTTTGTTTCGTTTAATAAATTAGTATATAATGTAATCCGTAAAACAATACACTAATCAGTATCATGCCATTTTAAAAATGTTATATTAAAAATGGGAATATTTGTGTTTTCAAGTATTTTTCGAAAAGACAGTCGTTCCGTTCTCTTGCTTTCTAATTTCAGATGGATCATGACATAGTAGGAAAAATAGTGGATTGAATTCGTGATGTTCACTGGAGCAAGCTGTCATTGAAGCACTTAAGATTTCCGGATCAGGAAAGGTTTTTGTACACAGCTGTTAAGTTTCAAGAAAGATGGAATTTTCTTAATGTTATTGGCTGCATAGATGGGACGCACATTTGCTTTAAATGTCCTACAAAAGCTGGATCACTCTTTTAAAACTATAAATTTTTTTTCTGTAGTGTTATAAGGCAGCGCAGATTCTGAAAAGAGATACAGTTTTATAGACATAGGGGCTTTTGGTAAGCAAATTGATGGTGTTGCACTTTCTGGTTATACTTTATATCACTTCTTGGAAGACTTGAAATCTACCCTGCCAAAGCCTGTAAATTTTGAGAGAGGTGGAACAGAAATGTCTTTCGCCATCTTTGGGGTTAATGCATATCCTCTAAAGACGTACCTAATGAAGGCTTTTGCAAGAAAGGATGTGTCATGTGAAGAACAAGTTTTTAATTGCAATATGTCACAAGCAGGGAGTTGCATCAAAAGTATCTTTGGTATCCTAACAGAAAAATGGTGATTGTTAAATAAAGCAATAGAAAAGAACTTTAATAAAGCTGAAAGAACAGTGAGGTGTATCTGTTTACTGAATAATAGTGAGGTGTATCTGTTTACTTCATAACATCATCATAGATACTGAAGGAACAAAACATGATCCTTTCGTTCTTCAAGAAACTTCACAAATTCTTGGATCCCGCCAGGCCAAAACAAATGTTGGTGTTAGACCATTCAGGTGGTTCTCATAAGGAGCAATAGATGCAAGAAATGCTCTCAAACACACTTTAACAGACCTACTGCAGCTATACTATCACAGAACCAGTAAGTTTATGTGCTCTGAATATTCACTGTAGCACCACATTGTGGAACATCTGTTTGTGTATATCAATTATGATAAGCAGATATTCGTAAAAAGTGTTACCATTATGATATCAAATGTAACAAAATTAAAGATATTGTAGGTATATAAATAAGTAGTAAACAATTTCATTAGTGTTATTTCAGCAATTAACTGTAATGTTTAATTTCTCTCCTATTTCATCCCAAATTATTGGCTTGAGACCTCAGTTATGGTTATTGTTTGTCTCTTTGGTCCCAGAGAGGAGGCATATCTCTTACAAATTCTATTAGATACATTTTGTCCATTGCAATGAATCCTATGCAAACTGCAGCAGGTGTCTGGCCAGAGTGCCAGCTCGCTATAAAACCACTTTGTTCGTCCAGACATTCGGCAGTTGTTGGGAGACAACATTCCAGTCCGATCGGTTTCAGTGTTCAAGCTGACATAAACAGTAATGGTGTTGATTGCTACTTCATTCCGATGGAGTATGTCCAGAGTCTTGTTTTGTGTTGGTTCTGGCTCCAATGTACTCGTGGTCTTACTCTGATAAGGCTAAGCTGACAGGTAAGAGGATCAGGTGGCTAGTCTGTATGGTGAACAGCATGGATTATCTCAGGGTATGTGATGTGGACAAGGTGGACCAGGTGTTCGGTGATGGACGTATGACTGTTACTGTTCGTGAAGTTACATTGGTAAATGTAACACCCTGAGTCTACCATGTCACTAAATGGTCAGATGATTAAAAACCAGATATATTTGATAAACTGTACCAAAGCACTAACTGTTCACAGTTCACACCAGCACATGTGATGAGGCATCTATCTGCTCCTTGCTGGCATGCACAGTGCCCAGTGACCAGTGCACCAGTTTTTTTTATGCTTATCTTTCCCAGGGCATACACGATGGCTTATTTGCTCGACTTTTTCTGATCTTCACGAACCCAATATACCTTCTCACTTTGATATGAAGTGCCGTCTCTATAAACCTCTCACTCCAAAATACACTGCTTCCATCCTCCCCCACAAGGACCAATCTAATCTGCTATAATGTTTGATGAAGGATATGAACTGTGAGTTGATTCAAAGTGATGGGCGAAAGAATCAACAATGATGTTAAAAGTAACAATGTGACAATTAATTGTCAATTACATAAAATTATTATAAACATATTTACAAAAATATTTTGTTTGAGGTTTAAGACTGACTTATGACAGGATGGTGGGTGGCAGTTGGTTAAGACAGTATAACACAAGAAGGAAACTTCTGGGAAGATGATATTAAAGCAGTTACACAATTCTGTGTCAGTTCAAAAAATGTTAGCCTGGTCCAAAAAACCTCTATTCATACTGAAAATTGCTCTGTTTTGTGACATCTCAACATATTGAAGCTTACAATAAAACCATTATCTGACAATCTTAATAAAAAATGTACAGAGCAAAAAACTGTATAAAGGAGTCAGTAACAATTTCATGATTTTTAATAGAGTTGTACATGCTTCAAATTAGTATATGGTCCGATAGCTGACTATATTATTTTCACAAGCAATAAACATTTATGTTCTACAAAAATCAGGAAATTTGTGTCCTGAATCAACCTTAAATTTCTCGAATTTCTTCACCACTGAAGATGTAATTTAATTAGATGTTTAAGATTAGCTGAAAATCACATTCTCCTCTTCGTACAAATGCATGTGAGATGCACATGTTCAATGTCAATAACATACAAATAACATAATTATGTATACATAGGAACTCTAAATTTCATTTTTAAGTCACCTTCTTTACTTTGCATAGCAGGAAGCAATCAGAAACGTAGCAGTGAGCAGTATCCTATGGAAAGTTAGTGGAGACCCTGAAAACAATCAACAAGTGTTATAGAATATTGTTAATAAAAATAAATCATACTGTAAAAAATAAATGAACTCTTTATATATACAAAACCTGCTGGAGAGATAACACAAGTAATGTAAAATAAAAACAACCAAGCATGTGTAATTAATTAATACTTAAATGTTCAAACATTCTGCTTAAATATACTAAGGTCATGGAAAGCAGTTCCATGGATAGACACTCCCAAAATCTCCCTCAAGATCTTGTGTTCCACCTTCCAGCATAACTCTTTATATTCCCTCTAACTTTCAAGGAAGTTTGGTAGTTACAAATAAATGAAGATGTTCACTGGCTTCCAGCATTGTGTGTTGGTATATCTGACAGAAGAGCTGTAAGTGCATACAACAGTAGGAACAGAATAGGAGTAAAAAAAAAGTAAAATGCACCCTTGTATGGGCACTGTGGCTCTGTACAGGTTGTACGGCCCATAAGAAGAAATATAGCTCTACCCTTTCTTTACTATGCCACTAGAAGGGGTATGGGGTCAGCATCAAGCCTCGGCCGCTTTTGACCCCCGGGAAAGACCCGGCACCCATTGTACAGGAGGCTGGGTGTACCCCAGGGCCGGTGTGGACAGGTGCAGAAAATCTCGCCCCCACCGGGATTCGATCCCCGAACCGTCCGGCCCGTAGCCAGTTGCTATACCGACTACGCTACCCGGCCCATACAGAATAGGAGGCTTCAAACATAATCATCTGCAAGAGCCATGGGACTTTTTTCCGAGACTGCGCTCCAATATTTATAGATTTGTTCAGGGTGTAAATTTAATGCTTCAATTGGAGACGATGATACATAATTTATATCATCATAAAAGGAATTACGGTACTTTTAAACCAATTTTCAGTTTATGCTTGAAAAAAAATGCAAGATATACTGGCTGCTCTTATGGGAATTAAATACATTAAATGACATTAAATTCTCAGTACATATATTCATTAGTTTTATACACAATTAATAATAAACACCTATTTGATACAAATAATGAAATTCATAAATATAAAACTAGGAATAACAATAATTTACACCATCCAATGACTAACTTATCAAAATTCAATAAAGGAGCTTATATATCAAGTATAAAAGTTTTAAACCACCTTTCTCAATATATTAAAGATTTGGGTAATGATCATAAATATTTTAAATCCACATTGAAGAGGTTCGTATATCATCATTCTTTCTACTCAATGAATGAATATTCAGAATATAGGGAAGACAAAAGTATATAAACCTTAAGAGGCTGATTCACTGATACATTATTTTAACCTTGTTAACAGTATACGATAATGGTAACAACACACATCTTAATTTTAAAAACAATAGTGCAAATATGGGTATAAAATTGTACAACAAATTAATTTATGCAATAAAGAAATTGAATAAGATGCAGGAATTTAAAAGAAGACTGAAGTATTTTTTAATGCAACATATGTTCTACTCAGTGAATGAATATATATCCTTATAGGCACCACCGTCACTCAAGTGTTTGTAATCATGTACACTTTACTCCTAGTATTTTGTAATTTCACCTAACAGGTCATTGAGAAGCTACAGCAATGTACAATTTTAATAACACATCATATTACTTTGTTCTACCAATGAGGTACAA
>Ga0123354_10019420_pt1 | contig 10675 bp, 8 predicted proteins | sample TergutLab28metaG_2_FD_97872 | JGI IMG/M metagenome (GOLD analysis project Ga0123354, IMG submission 97872) | Labiotermes labralis P4 segment gut microbial communities from Petit-Saut dam, French Guiana - Lab288 P4 | ecosystem: Host-associated > Arthropoda: Insects > Digestive system > Gut ...
AGTCAGCCTACACAGCACAACAAGTACTCGCTAGCTCCTGAAGATGGACGTATTAACGTCTGAAACATGTTGAGCAATATATAATAAAGCAAGTGTCATCTAGTTGGTCAACCTTTATTCAAAGATGTTTCATGTTATGTTTTGGTTACCAGGATGTTTAGTTTTGAAATGATACTACTGGTAAATTCACACCACAATAAAGATTCCAGTTTCCGGGCAATTTGCTGCCTCCATCTTCAGGGTGAAAGGGCAGTTTATTTCGAAATATATGTAGATTTCTGACAAATTAAATGGCTTTGCATTTAATGTGGCAACATCAACTTTTTTATAGTCGTGAGAATATCGTATCTCATACAAATTCACATTATAACAATGCATAAATTTTTTATAGAGCAACATTTGTCTTCACGAAGTCACTGTCATTTTGTAGTTTTAGACAAAAAATGCACTTTGCCACGAATCAGCGTATCCTTGTGGACAGTGAGTAGTGTCACAAGAACCTATTTTGTAAGACGCTTCTTTATGTTGGCTGGTTTCTGTAAGGCATGTATTCACCTTATGATGCCTCATGAAACACGTGGCTGGAAAAAAAATGTAATGACACTGAATCTTTTTATGTATTAATATAAATATTTAATAAATGAGTATAAACTTTAACAGTGTTTCTAAAGGTTAAATTCAAGTCCCTGCGTTTACAGATAAATGAAATACAAATTTTACAAGGTTTACAATTTTTTGTTATTTAATACTTGAATGGAAAAAGTAGCGGCTCCAGGTCTAGAAAACAGAGATTAAAGGCTGTGGGGACCCGTTGCGCTTACCACGTGACACCCCTCTGTCCGCAAAAGTTGGCACTAACTTCGCCGACCGGCGGCGGCCGCTCTGTCGGTATAGTTCGCGTGCGGACTAAGGCCACGGAGTATGATATGAAATCACATCGATAGTGCTGAGTTGAAAGTGCCAGAAGGTATTTTTGTATCAAATCTCACGTAATTAAAACCAATACTGTAGAAATAACATCGATTGTTCTGTGAGAGAAAAACTGCTATTTGTGTATCTCAGTATTTAACCAACTTGATGCACAAAATTTGTTTCACAATAAGTTTTATTTCATGCGTCTACATGTGTCGAGCACATGTGCTCATCATCAGGAGGTCAAAATTGCATTACACAGCCTCTGGTATCATCACTGCAGTCCTCTCTCAACCTGTACACGAGACGGCCACCTATAGGTATTGGTATCTATCCAAGTTTCCCTCTCTTTATTCTCAAGGTTTCATAGGGCGACAAAACGTTGCAATTCCTTGTTTGCCAACAGTTTGCTGTCACACTTTATCTAGAAGTTGGACTTTAAGAGAGACGTGTTTCAAGAAATGCAGGAGTTAATTATGTCTTTGAAAATTCTGTGTCAATATTCTCAGTTCGAGTGCATGTATGTTTGCAAGTGGCGTAAGAAGTGTACATCACACGGCGCAGTACGTGAGCATTAGCTGAGCTCGTTACATATACATCATACCATGAACGGCTCAACTTCCCTATTGACACACAATAAACAGCAGTATGTCATGCTTGAAACAGCAAATCTCCACACTTCGCATGAACAGTACCGCAAAGAGATGTATATTGTAGTAATGTAAAATGATTATTTGGATGTTTGGACATAGCATTCCCTTTCAATATGAAGTTAATATACGGCTTCTTGGATCAGTTAATTATGTACACCAATAATATTTAACACACACACATGTAGACACACACACACAAACATATATACATATATACACACTAACTGGCTCCGTTAAGGATAGCAAATCATATAATGTCCATTTTAACAAAATAATCCGAGCAGTATTTTTTAACTAAGTAAGATACATTGTTGTAATAATGTATTGTTTCCAGCCATGATTTTTATTCTTTCACCTCATTTTTCTTGTTAATGTATGCACTATTCTCTTATTAGAATATATAAAGTCTTTGGTACTTCCATTTTTTACCATGCTTAACTCCCTGTTAATGGCCCACACAGGCCGAAACGTGTCGCTGATACATTACAGGCATTTGGGTAATCCCAACAACGTTGTACAAACTTGCTGTTAATTTAAGTGATTAATTGAGAATGTACGTGATAGAAATGAAATGTTAAAAGACGCAGTCCACAATTTACAGAGCACTTTATCAGGTCGGCATTCAGGTAAATTGAATGCAAGTGTCTGGCAAAAGAGACGTCGGTGAAAGATTAGATATGTCATTCGGTGAGTGGGGGAAAATATATTGCGCCTTTGTGAGATTTAAGGGGATTACGACGAATTAATTTGTGTAAGATGTAATGCCGTTCAGTTTGGTAAGGATTTAGTGAACGTCGTATCTGCCCTGAAGTTGAAGTGAAAAATGTTTCCGAAAGCCAGGTGTATATATTTGCCAGGTTACAGTGCGTCATATCCTAGAATTAGGATATACGTCAAACACACCTCTCAAATATAATATAAACAGCCAATTAGATGCAACAATAATAATTTTATTAATAATTTCAATTAGCTCAACGTGTTTCGGGCGATAATTTCGCCCATCCTCAGGAGCGTTAGACTGTGTATACAGCTTGTGGTATAATGCACTGTAAGGACGGATAATGTAATTAGTAGTATAGAAACAACTGAGCAGTGGCATGATAAAAATAGTTAAAATAATAGTGTCAATTATAACAGTTTTAGTGACATGAAAATCATGATGTGGTGGTAGAAACGTAAGTTAAACAGCAATTGTTGGTATCAGAGTTAAAATGAGAATTAGGAGTTGCTAATTACAATACTTCTAGTAACAAGGTTAATGAAGATTTCAGAAAGCGCAGTGCGAACATATTAAAACGTAGTAGGTTAAAAACGGAAAAGTGGCTTATTACTAGAAACATTGTAACTAGCAACTTTTAATTCGCATTTTAGCTGTGATACCAACAATTGCTGTTTAACTTACGTTTTTACCACCACATCATGATTTTTACGTCACTTAAATTGTTACAATGGACACTTATTATTATTTTAACTATTTTTATTGTGCCGCTGCTCACTTGTTTTTATGCTGCTAATTACATAATCCGTCCTTACAGTGCATTATACCACAAGCTGTAAACACAGTCCATCGCTCCTGAGGATGGGCGAAACTATCGCCCGAAACATGTTGAGTTAATTGAAATTATGAATAAAATTATTATTATTATTATTATTATTATTGCATCTAGTTGGCTGTTTATATTATTGTATCAATGATGCACGGTCACACAAACATTAAACACGTCCATCAATTTAGTACTTGGCAAGGGACAGAGTCCGGAAGCTAAGAATGTTTTAATAAGCTTCTGTTATTGAAAAATCGCTCATTGCGAGTGACTCATCCTCATTCGATTAGCAAAGCATGCGTGACTTCTGTTTTATCACTACTGAAGAGCCAAACACCATTGACAGGCGGTAGTAAGTTGGTAACCAACTGATAGCTTTATCATACAGGAAACCTTGACCCATTATACGCCTCACATTGACAGCAGAATTACACACTTCGAATTTTGTAACATTCAGAAACAGCAGAGCTACCTTTGAGGAGCATATCAAAGGGTAGTCGTCATGGGAAGACCGATACCAAGTGTGGTGGCAACCCCATTGCTTTATTTACCCCTGCGCAACCTTCGTAACGGCCCAAGCCACGTTTCATTTCCCGACACTATGCACGCGCAGCGCAGTACTGCGGAAAGACCAGCATCCGCGAAGACGGACCAAGCGCGGGATGGCCTACACCGTTTTGCTGGTGACGGTGACGATGATTATGGAACAATCTTCATAATTTTGGGATTCTACTTTCTTTAAGCGTTGATCATTAAAATGTTGGTCTTGTGGGGTTGTAACGTAATGCATTGCGGCCTATGGGAACCAACGCTTCGGAGGAACTTGCTGCCCACGTCTTCGGGGTAGTGTGAATTTTGACATATATCCGAATTGCGATTCTTTGAATTTCAAAGAGCACGGGACGTAGAGCTCAACCAAGTCTTTCAGTCTTATTGCTGTGCTTCAGCCACAGTGATGTAAGAGATTCTTATAATAAAACCAACTGGATGCACTAATTTCTCAAATTTATTTTTGGAATAAAACTCCACATGTTTCGGACAGTTCCTCTGTCCATCATCAGGAGTTTTTCAATGTACACACAAAAATGGTATAAGTCATGCTGTCATGCTCACAGCTTGCGAGCAATATCAGGATGTTTCATTGTCAGCAAACCTGTATGACATATCATTGCTGTGTGTACAGTGAAAAACTCCTGATGATGGACAGAGGAACTGTCCGGAACATGTAGAGTTTTATTCTAAATATAAATTTGAGAAATTAGTGCACCTAGTTGGTTTTATTGTACGAATTTATCACTATGCATGGTCACCGGAACATCAAACACCACAGATTCAAAAAATTAGGGCCATTTCCCGCCGATGTTCTGATTTGCTGTGAGTCGAGGTACGGGAGTTGGAAAGGCAAAAGTAATCTCAAAATATAATGGTGGTGTAGCGGTTCCAGAAACTTTAAAGATTTCAAAAACATTGCGTACCGCATCTTGTCCAGCAAATCATTAATACAGCAACTGAAAATAACATTTCTTTATTATTATACATCTATTAAATTTACGGCAGTACATAATTTACATACAGGAGATATATGTACAATGAACAAAATGATTACATATATAAAGCCGCACTTTCTTTTTGTATTATCGTAATAAAATTGAAATATACATTCAATGCGATGAAAATTTATCTTTGGGAAAAAAGAAGAAAAATTTATTTACCACTTAAATCCCAGTGGTAACTATACATACAACCTGATGTAACATCAAAAGGCTCACAGTTATGTCACGCAATATATATATATATATATGTATATGTATATATATATATATATATATAATTTGTTCTGTGCGATTCTCACAGTAAACACAAATTGTGTCTCTAAACAGAATTAAGTGATTGGTTTTTATGAGGGAGCTGGAGCACGTCCTTTTTCAGTTATAAACTAAATTTTAGTCTACAATGTACGTGAACTTCGACTTTCAAAGCGTTTTTGGAGTCTCACCTGTCACTTCTGGAAAGCACTGTGCAGAACTAATTATTCGTAAATGAATTTTGGAGAAAAATTACATTTCCTGGAGAGTTACACCACTTATAAGGACCCTGATAGTTACAAAGCAGCACATCGCCCCTGTTTTGTACAAAGACCAAAATAGATAATTTAATGTGTCTAGATTGTAAGAGACAAGATTACGAGAAGGATAATAGATCAAGCGTTTGGATTAGGGTATTTTACAAACTAGAAACCTTGTTTATTCCTTTGGCTGCTAAATTAATGCAAACAATATATAAAGTTATATTTCGTACTTGACAGAGAACACAATTTGTTTTAAGTAGAAAGACCAATCAGTGAAGGCTGCACAGGGAAATAAGTGACTTTGTAACTGTGACATCATACTGAACACATAGATACAGATGTGGATAAAATGCAGAAATTTTGGAGTTCAATGTGAAGATATAGGTAACAAATACTGGGCTTTAAAGTTTGAAACACGTCAAAGGGATGTGTGTCCAATTACTGTAATGATGAATCTGCTGATTATTTTACAAAGATGCTAGTAACTGTAAAAATTAGACACACATTAAAATCTGTAAGACTTCAGGGTAAAGGCACCAAATTTTGTGGCTGTACCTCCAAGACATTTCTCTCGCAAATCCCCTGTATGCACGTCAGTCCCCCAACGCAGTAACACAAATTTAGGTACACGTTGGTGAGATTGACACTGTCGCCATTAGGGAATGTAATGGTGGTGTTGACTGGGGCGTTGTTTGGACGACACGGGTTGCCTTCTTCAATTAGTGCATTACACGTAGCGATGGTGTTCGGAGTCCCACCTGTAACGTGCGAGAAAAAATGTGGTTTGTGAAAGCGAAGAGTAAACACAATTTGGTAACCTCGTTAATTATGACGCCAGTACACACTCAGAACACAGCATTCTGTGGCTGCACACTCATTGGTGTTTATACATCCTTGGTACCAAGGAGGGCGATCCGTGGTCTGGAAATATGCGACTGAAGCCAGCATCAACACTACTACCAATTTGGACTGGAGCATCGCTGTAAATTGTCTGCTACATTGTGTTCAATAAGAAAAGAAGACGAAATTAGTGACCGGTATCTTAAACGAAATAGTACAACAACACAAAACTCTTCAAGCATGCATTACTAGAAAGTGTGTGTAGCTTTTACGCACTTTACATATTAGAAATTAAAGAAATAAACTAAAACGCTTATCAGCATAGATGTATAGTAAAATTTGTAGTCAGATTTATTAGGTATACTAACGTGTGTCTTGCAACTCATATTATAAATTAACGGTATTGTAAAATAGGTTACCATGAAAATTAAATATTAACACTTACTTCTGCTCACCCCAGACGTGAAGGTTACAATAATCTGCAAGTTTACAAGTATGTCATCATGTGCGTCCTATATATACAACTTATCAGCAAACTGCGCCGTAATTTCTTTCACAAAAAAAAACAGTCCGATAACAGAATTATTCACGCTATTTTATCATTCATGTTGCAGTCAAACTGCAAAAATTTGATACCGAGATAAGATCATTTTGGGCTTTTCCACGCTTCGGGATGCAATAACCTGCTTTAGAGGACCAGTATCGTCAAATATCAAAATTAATGGAAATCCAACGAGTGGGAGCCGAGTTTTTCTCTACGGACGGACGGACGGACGGACGGACAGATAAACAGACAGACAGACAGATATGACGAAGCTATTCTCAGAGTACAACCAACAAGATGCAACGTTTCTCAGATTTATTTATTTCTGTAATACGCTGTGTATGTTTCAGACGGTTTTTCCGTCCATCATCAGGAGCACAAAACTGCTACCTGCTGCTAGTCTGGCCAGGCTAGTAGCAGGTAGCAGTTTTGACCTGACAAATCGTTACGCTGCATGTGCAGGTTTGTGCTCCTGATGATGGACGGAAAAACCGTCTGAAACATATACAGAGTATTAGAGAAACAAATAAATCTGAGAAACGTTGCATCTTGTTGGTTGTACTCTGAGAATATATTAGCGATGCACCGGTTTGACTCCCAAGTTTTTTAGGCTGCCTTTGCATGAAGTGCAAATATAAATGCATAATGGGGAGCTATTAATTGTTCATACAATCCCTCAAATAGAAATGAAAGTCTGTATTTTCACACTTAAAACACTGCTGAGTATCTTTAATTACGGTTCATGTCGGGCCAGTATGAACTTCAGGTATTTGAAGCTGAAGGCGAAAGTGATGAATATATGTTCTATCTGACGAGGACTGATATAAATAGTACAGGGTGGGTAGAGGTATAGCTCTACTCTTCCATGACCGCGACAATATAAGGGGATTAGTGGTCAGCAGCACGCTCCGGCCGCACTTTACCGCCGGGAAAGACCCGGTACCCATTTTACAGGAGGCTGGGTAGGCCCCAGGGCCGGTCTGGACGGGCGGAAAATCTCATCCCCACCGGGATTCGACCCCGGACCGTCCAGCCCGCAGTCAGTCGCTATACCGACTGAGCTACCGGGCCCACAACCGGTTAGTTATATAAATTAAAATAAAGAAAATACCTGCTGGAAGTAAAATTAGGAACGCTCTGATTATCGGCTGCATGTATTGACGTGTCCCTACAGAGTAAGATCCCGGAACTTCTGGGACACTGAAAGTGTACATTTCACTTAACAGGGACTTTCGGCAAGGGGGTAAAGGAAATTACATTTGTGTGACATATTTGAAGATACCCTCAGGATAAGTATGGCGTCGAGTGGCAGGTTGATTGATGAGTAATGAACTGTGAACGATTCCGAATTTAGCACTCAGGGCATAAGTGACGTCCTGTCCTTACACTTGCTCGGTGGGACAGAGAAAAATTACAAAAGTAACAAGACAATCCCTTGTTTATTTCTTCAATCAACCTCTATATGTTTCGGGCATATTTGTAGCCCATCATCAGGAGGTATACTGTATATATACAACAATTGGTGCTTTTCAGTTTACTGTATGTTGGCCGGCCATCAGACAGTCAACTGAAAAGCACAATACGTACCAATTATTTTACGAGGAGCGTTCAATAATTCATCTACCTGAGCAGGAAAGAAGGCAATGAGCGGATTGAAACAAGTCTGTGGATGTTGGTACATGTCTCGAGGTGTCACATTTGCAGCCTCAGCTCAGTGCGATTCTAACTGTCAGAGTGATAGCATGTCAAGTGAACCTTTGTGTGAGGTTTCTAAGAAACTGCTCGATTTGGAGCAAAAATCAGTTATAAAATTTCTTCCTAAAGAAGGTAAGAAACCAAAGGAGATAATTGAACGCACGGTGGCAGTTTATGGAGAGTCTGCCCCTTCTTACTACAAAGTGAAATTTTGGAGTAAATAATTTAAGTGGGGAAGAGAGTCGATTGAAGATGACCCTCACACTGAGCGTCCTTTGGAAGCGACTTCTGAAGAAATGTGCCAGAAATTGGAAAGTTTGATTTTGGCAGATAGGCGAACAAAGGTGTCGAGATTAGCGGAGGAGACAGGCACCTCAGCAGGAGCAGTTTGGACCATTATTCATGAAAAGCTGGACATGTCCACGGTCAGTGCAAGATGGGTCCCAAGAATGCTGAGTCCTTTTCAGAATGACACTCGTCGCCAGTGCTGTCAAGAGAACTTGGAGCTGCTCAATGAGGATCCGGAACATTTTTTTCAACGTCTGGTGACAGGAGATGAGACTTGAGTATATCACAGAGATCCTGAGTCCAAAATGGAGTTCATGCAGTGGAAGCACAAGACTTCCCCCACCCCTAAAAAGTTTAGGGTTGAAAAATCTGCTGGTAAAATCATGGCAACTGTTTTCTGGGATGAGAAAGGACTTCTGCTTTTAGAATTAATGCCACAGAAGACTACCATAACTGGACAGGTCTATGCTAACACAATTACCGCTTTGCGAGAGGCCACCAAAGAGAAAAGGCGAGGAAAGCTCTCAGCAGGCGTGCTGCTCCTTCATGACAACGCGCCAGTGCACAGGTCTGCAAAATCTCAAGCTGCCATTCGGCAATGTGGGTTCCAACAGCTAAATCACCCACCCTACAGTCCAGAGCTAGCTCCCTCGGATTATTTTTTATTCCGAGTTATGAAAAAAATTCTTCGGGGTAAACGATTTTCAAGCGATGAAGAAGTCAAGGAGGCAGTCACGACCTGGTTTGAAGAGCAGTCAAAAGATTTTTTTTTCCAGCGGGATAAAGTCGTTGCAACAAAAGTGGGCGAAGTGTATTGAGTTATTAGGGGACTACATTGAAAAAAAATATTTTTTTTTGTGATAAGTTGTTTCTTTCTTATTCAGGTAGATAAATTATTGAACACCCCTCGTACATATGTTAAGCTCAAAGATTAAAAACGCTCACTGAGAGAAAAAAATGACCACAACGCGTTGTGGCATTTGAGAAACCGCTACAACGCGAAATTTCGTGTTGTGGCTGTTTTTAAACAACCGCAACGCGTTGTGGCATGTGAAGATATGCCATGATGCGAAAGTCGTGTCATGGCTGTTAAAGGAAATGACCACAACGATTTCGGACTTCATGAAAATACCACAAGTTGTCGTGGTCGTTACCTTTTACAGCCACGACTCGATGTGAGACAAGTTTGAACCTGCCGAACGGTCAGTTAGCATCAATCTAATCAGTTAGCGAGTGATCGAACTGCAAGTTGGTGTTTTTTACAGCCATGTCTGCTGATAGTGTGAAGAAGATTTTTAATGACAAAGTGAAGGAGCTGAATGACGCAAGCAATCATAGGAGCTTGTTTCTTGATAACGAGCGTTACAATAACATTTTACGGGAAGTTAAGGAAGATGAGATATTGCGAAAGAATAACCAGCCATTGACTTCGAAACATTACCGGCGTCTTAAATGATACTATGTCATGAAGATCGGTGATACGCAGAAACTTACTGAAATTGGTTCAGGCGAAAATGATAATTCAAACATTCGTTATTACTGCAAGACGAAGGAAGTGTTTGATGTCTTGGAAACAGCACGTGTCAACATAGGACACAAAAGGACAAGAGGTACAAGACACTGTTTTATTTGTGATTCGCAAAATCATTCTCTTTATCTCTTCATTTCTAAATTTTTGTTTCTTTCTTTCAGTCATGAGAGCTGAACTGAAAAAGAAGTGTAGCAACGTTATTCGACAACTGATAGACCTTTATTTGGCACTTTGTGAGCAGTGTCAATTGGAGAAAAAGACACCGAAACGGGGATTAGTTGTACGTCCAATCCTTTCACGTTACTTAAATTATCGGTGCCAGGTAGACTTGATTGATATGCAGTCTGAACCAGATGGATATTACCGATTCATTATGAACTATCAAGACCATTTGACGAAGTTCACAATTCTTCGTCTCCTAAAGAGCAAAACCGCCGAGGAAGTAGCCTATCAGCTAATGGACATGTTTTGTATGTCCGGTGCCCCATTCATACCGCATAGCGACAATGGCCGCGAATTTGCGAACAAAATAATACAAAACTTGGCTGATATGTGGCCAGGAATGAAGCTCGTGCATGGAAAGCCGAGACATTCTCAAAG
>Ga0123354_10019421_pt1 | contig 10674 bp, 7 predicted proteins | sample TergutLab28metaG_2_FD_97872 | JGI IMG/M metagenome (GOLD analysis project Ga0123354, IMG submission 97872) | Labiotermes labralis P4 segment gut microbial communities from Petit-Saut dam, French Guiana - Lab288 P4 | ecosystem: Host-associated > Arthropoda: Insects > Digestive system > Gut ...
AACTTTGGATATAGGTGTTTTGGGTTATATCGGTATACTTTAACATAAGGAACACTCTCCCGAAGTCTGGCACATTCCTCCTGGGACACCCTGTGTATATATATATATATATATATATATACAATGTGAAATTGTTACAGGAAATTGTAACAGTATCCCCAAACACCTACAGGGGCAATGCCCCCTGTCTCCACTCTAGGCAGCCTTTTACTAAAGGGCTCTCTATCTCTTTGGTAACCAGGCTAACAGCTTCATTGACTGTGCAGCTATTTTTGTTGCTACATCCCTCTGAAAATTACCAATGTCAGTCATTGCTTGCTTTAAATGGAATTTGCATACACTTGCCACTGTATCAGCAGTAAATTTTATCTCTACACTTCATACAGTCATACCACAAGCATGTTGCTGGACATACCATTTCATCACAACTTTATCTAAACTTCTTGTTTTTCGCTGGCTTCGTATTTTTACTTGGGTCACCTTCCCCATAGTGGCTAGTGCCTTGTATATTAAAAGATACTTAAATGTTTCTGATGATGTGAATTTGTTTTCATAATGTCAGACATGGTTTGCTTGTTTGCTAGTATATATGACTGCATCACTTATATAAAATTCTAGCTTTTTCTTTATACTTATATGCAAATCACATCTCCTGTCCCCAAAGGCAGCAGGTATGATTAACTCATATAAAATGAAATTTTCTTTTTGAAAAATAATGTCGACAAATTTTATGACAATGAATGGTAACAAATTTCTAATTTTTCTCACAACATGTGTTTACTGGAATTTTTGATCTCTAGTGGACTGATGCAGTAAATCTAGTCCCAGAATTCGGTCTGTTAAATCTCAGATCCTCCTAGATAGGTGTCAAGGGCCTACTGTGCTTTCATTTTTAAACATTAACTATATGGCCATCATATGATGCATAAACATAATAATAATAATAATAATGAGCAATCTGTGCCCGTTTTCATGACACTAGCCTCACAATCAATCATTACTCTTGTTTGGTATGTACAATAGGTAGCCCTTGTTTTCATCACCTCTAATTCCATCTCCCTTGCTGCTGCCATCTGGTGCTAATATCAATCACATTCTCAAAATTATACACTTATCCACAGTACAAAGGTAAAAAAAATTATGGAAATAATGCACTTATACCACTATTTATGATGTTCAACACTCATCAACAACACACCTGTTAAATACAATCTGCATTTTGGTATCACCAAGCTGAAGTATCATCACTTAAATATGAATATTTTTATTGTGCCTTTCAACCTGTACACAGGACAGACTAAGAGATTTCTCCATCATCACAGTAAAATACAGAACTGAACCCTTTGACACCTAATGTCAACTATAGTGGTCATACCACACCGCTAACCTCTAAAGTTGCATATTCAACAAATATAGGTACCGAATATTTTAAACATGGTATATACTCTCAATTTTTTCTCTTCAAAATGCAGTTTGTTTCATAATTCTAACATATTTGGTTCCTGTATTATTCACATTTTATATACAGGTTGTGCTAAAATTAAAAAAAAATAATTCTGGCACCAAAAGGTTAAGGAAAACTGACTGGCTATCACGGATATTGATGTTTATTTCATTCAAGATAGTTTTAAAATTAATGGGTCTTATGACTTACGAACACTGTTTGTGCCAACAGTTTAAAAAAAACAAAGAACATGTGGTAAAGTTTCTCTGTCGGATTTTTATTTCAATGACCTAACAGTTCATCTATTGAAATACAGTCATCTGTACAAGATATGGTACCCCCACTAATACAATTCTGGGGAAAAACATTGACCCAAATTCTGATCACTCCAACTTACGTCAGCCAACTCTTTTTCCAGTGACTCTATACCTTGATCTTCATCTTCAGCCTCTAATCTGTAAAATAAACGCACATTTATATGAAAATAAAATCAATCATAAATGGGTTTCTCGGTTTAGATTATGTTTTGGATTCTAACTTCCAATCATTTGAACCAAAAAACAAATCTCGCCTATTAATGTATCAATGTAAAAATACTAACACAAACATGGACAGACTTTAAACTTTTATACAAATATGGAAGTGCTTTATTATTGTACATTCACTCAGCAATTAATGTAACTATGACACACACACACAAACTAATGACAATGTTACAAAAGTTTGTCATCTGTGTTTTGCTCTACCTATCTTAAATGAATGTTAACCAGCTGTGATGAAATACATTATTTCACAACACTTAGGGAATTCTTTGTAAAGTAGAGAAGACTGGAATTTTATTACATACATATGGAGATACATATGCCAACAGCCTGTATCATATGGCAGTGTTTCTGTCTGGGTACAATGTGTCCTACCTGTGTGATTTAATGGTCAGGTGGGTGGGATATGAGATTTTGAAACTAAGATCCATCCAAAATGATTTGTTTACAGAATACTTAAATTTATATTATTGCAGGCATATGTTCCTCAAAAAAAGAAAAAACTTTATGTTCATCATAGTTAGATTACAGTTTTTTTTGACACAGTGCAACTGGCGAGACACAAGATGGGAACTTCTGTTCTTAAACTATATACTAAGACACTGCTGCAGTAGTATCACATTACATCTGTATTCAGGAAATACACTAATAGTCACAATTCAGACTGTGTATCTTGATCAACTCTCCACCATGGAGTTAATTACAAAAAGTACTTGTATTTTAGTTTCATATTGCTTTCAAACTGGGTGTCAGATTTCCTAAACACCTGGATGCATAGTTCAACACATCATTTAGTGAAGAAGTGCAAAATTTTAAAAAGTGAGCCCCATCACTCATTCTGAATTTATTTTTGTTTTAATTAATACCATTACCAGGTTTGTGAGAAGCTACTAGTTACTGCTATCAGACAGACAATATTTTTAACATATTCATAACTGTAACCTCTCCAGAAACTGGTTATAATCATTCCATTCATCCTCTGTAAGCTTCAGCTGCTGATCCATAAGGTCCAGTAGTGCATCAGTGCATTCTTCACACAGGGGATGGTCCACTTGTGAGTTGCCTGATAGGATGTCGAATAAACTTGCAGTCACCCTCATGTGATGACTTAAGCTCTCTGTTTCACCTTCATCACCAACTAGCATGAAACCATTTGCACCATTTCCAGACTCAGTCAAACGGAAAGGAGGGATGTAACGGTCCAAGCTGCCAGCCTGTGACTCTAAGTCAACTTCTGGTGCTGCATGAATTGGAACTGTAAGAATGTGAAATAAACATTCATATATTTGTCCATTCAATTATACAAGTATCCCATACCAACTAATGAGGTTAGAGAGGGCTGAATGAAATAACACAGTTGCCAACAGGAATGCAGGAAAATCATTCAAGACTACCCTGGGTAGTTGGACTTCAGCTGGGTTCCATACCATATACTTTCTGAAGGCAAATCAAGCTTATATTGCTGCAACCCATTGCTGTCTTCCACTGGACATAAAAGCATTTCATTTAAGCATGGTTTTTGTTGAATGGTAGGATGACAATGAATAATTAGGATAAAGAAAGAAGCTGTCATTGTCTATTTCATCATAATATCGTGGCATTTGTCAGGAGGAAATGATGGAAACAATGAAGTCTCAATGAGGACAGTTGGTGCTGCAAATGAGATCTGACGTTGGCACCTCCCAAATATAAGCCAGTAATGGTACTGCTTCATACTAGTCCTACATTTTGAAGTATATACTGTTACTAAATCATGGTAAAGGATTCCTAGGATTATAAGTAATGTGGTAAAATGAGAAAAGCCCTGAATGATAGTATGATATTTTAATATCATGTGTAATCATACTGAAACGTAACTGCAGTTACACTGTGATATACAGCAGAAATATTTAATTCTGTGCATATCATGACATAAGGTATAACTGTTGCACAACTCAAATACTTTAGCTTTTATCTCTAAGTTATGTTCACAGCATACAACAATACTAATAGATGCTTTAGGCATATGATAGGTGTAGCAATTATGAGGTGCAAAGAGAAAAATATGTAAAGAATGATACAATACTGTTCTCCAATTTTTATGCACCACTGTACACCAAACATCATATTTGAGTTTACTGTATACTTTCAGATTGTGATGAGTATTTATTTTACTAAACTGCATGCAAATTAAATATTTTGAAAACAAACACATTCCTTACCCTAATCCACAAAAAACTGTATTTTTAAAAACGCTTCAAATGTAGAAAACAGTCAATTATGAAGCTGCTAGTATGTGAATAATGGCAATCCAGACAGTTCAATCCATACAGCTAACAGACAATGCGATGGCAAATGAAGAAACATGGTTCACTTCCTTGCAAGATTTTTCTGTTCTAAACAGCATCCAGTGAAATTTAGTGCCAAAGCAGCCTCCTGTTCAATGGGCACCTGGGAATTTATTGCCGAGAGTAAATCAGCCAAGGTATAAAGCTCACAACTCACCTCCATCTGGTGTTGAGATTATGAGTATGTGTCATTTTACCTCTACTTCCCCATGTGTTTAGGCATGGTGCTTAATTAAGCACAAGAACATGAATACTAGGTGTTCATAAGTCGTTACTCTTACAGGTAGCTTATGTAATTCTCTCTATAATCTTCATTCCAGTATCTGCTGTCAGTAACACATTAATATGGAACAGACACCCCACTTACTAATCTTTCAAAATTACCTTTTTATTAATCTTCATTCAATAACACCTATAAATAATATTATTTCTTATGCAAAGCAAACTATTTTAATGACAATGGTAATGTAACTATAATATACACCTTCATGGGTGTGATCAATATTTCTTGCATTTTATACAAGACCATATAAAATCTATCTATCAAATTCAAGTCAAGGTACCCAAGACCCATAAAAAAAGCTCAAAACACTGTACGCCACTGTTAGGTTTTGAGGTCTAATTTTAGTGACAGAAAATTTATGGTAGCCAATATACATTTATTATACAAACTGTATTCTAGCAAAGCTAGCCTTTCATATTACCAACAGGGCTTCAGGTTTAATTCTATTGACAAACTAAAGAACAACATACTGCACCCAAGGATAGGGTGTGAGGTTTCATTTTAGTGCCAGGTACACAAGCCACATGTAAAAACAAACAATTTACTTTACCAAGAGTTGGCTTTATAGTTAATTTTTGTCACAGCAATGTAAGCTGAACACAACAGAAAAATCTCACTGGTAGGCTCTGAGGTTTCATTTAAGTGACAGGTATCCAAGATGCTTAAAAACAACAAGTAATCCATAATGGTTCAGGTGTGGTAAATGATCCCCCAGCATACATATCAAACATAATCTGTATTCTGGTATAGTTGGTCTTGCATGTTAGGATGGTTTTATAGCAGGGATGCCAAAATTTTCAAAACTTCTAGAAATGACCTCAGTAGGTGCCAGATGGGTGAAGCAAGTTCCATACTGAGGACCCACAAATATAAAATGCCACCATATACAATTCAGTTGCACAGGTGACATGGCACCCTGGATTTGGGCACTTGGGGCTTTAAGATTGTGAATAAGGAAATGCGTTACTATGGCTAAACTCATCAGATACTTTGCTTTATTATCTTGGCAACCATCATGTACTTATATGGTGGTAACTGTCATTCAACAGGTTACCATTACTTCCAATGTTAATTCCATGCCATCAATTCAGGTATCATGTCATGGTTATACTAAGATCTATCATAAATGCTGCTGTTATACCACTAACAGTCATATGAAACGTTAGTATGAGATTTAAAACAGTTCTACATTACTTGGTAAATAAGAGGGGCTCAAATTCTGTAGTACACTTGTATTTTATGTTTGTTCACTTTATTTGTATGCTAAATTTCATATTATAAATCAGAAGACATTAATTACACAAACATTTTGAAACCAGGAATATTATACTGGAGGTTATTGGCAATCCTTCAACGGATTATTTTAGGCTAGTCCCTAAAATACAGACAGAACAGCCTCACACAACCCATCCAAATAATGTAATATTGAGCCTTCCTACCACGTAAATTAGTAAAACTTATGTGTGACAAGACGCATGCCTATATTTACGCATTTCACATGCTGTCACTTTCCGCAGCCGCAACTTACGTGACAATTCGGCGAGTGTGTGTTCACCCAACTTTCCAAATGTCGAGTCGAGTTTCAGCGGTTGAAGACATCGCTGACATACGAATGAAACACTCGTCTTAGGTTCAACCATTTTAGAGAACACAAATAATTCTCATTATCAAGCTTGGGTATTTTTATATAGCACTTCTTTCTTTCAGACTCTAAGGTCTCTATTCTTACTTATAAGCGACTGACACTAATTAGCTTGCGTTAAAAATCGTAACAACATGACGGCGAACTACTTGCAACAACCTCTTCTAACAACACAGCAGACGACCAACAAGTGCTACGACTGGGCTATCGTAGTCTGACTCACCGATTATACTTTCTTCGTAACTGGTCAGGGATGTCACACATGAAACTACAAATATCCCTCATCTCGTTGTTCATTAGAGGACAGAAAACGTGATCCACTGACGCATACGGGTTGCACAATCTTAACATGCCAATCACGCAAGGACAACTGAATTTTTGCTGCGAACATTTAACTGGACAGTACGCAGACACAAGTGACGAATCTGCCATACCTGGAAGTGGCTAACGTATGAAAGCTAAGACTTTTCCCCTTCTCAGTTTTTCATACTTGAATTTTTCCGAGAATATTTACATAACATTTCTTTGTGCTACCCCCTCACCCCTTCCTTAAAATTGTCTCACAAATTACAAATATTACAGTATATTCGCTTATCTGTTTCTTTGACGTTCCATTAATAGCGTAATTTTAATGCTCAAGGCAGGTAATATACGTATTACATATTCTGAGTGTGAATTTGTAGCCATAGGTATCCAGCACGCAATGCGCATGCGCCATATTGTTATCTGTAGATTACACAGCACTACAATATTTTTCCACGTTATCTCATAAGCGGCACCATTTTCGAGAGAAAAAAGTTACTGATCATAAAATGTGGGTTGAGGTTTTCTCTACAACTTTTTTCATGAAGATATCAGCGACATATCAAATATGTATATTAATCTCCATGTAAAGTCTCCGTTATTCTTGTCCGATTGTACTGGAACTTGAATATTTCGACAGATTTTTGAAAAACATTTGTATATCAGATTTCAAAAAAATTCGCCCCGTGGCAGCCGAGTTGTTGCATGCTGACGGACAGATATGACGAAGCTAATAGTCGCTTTCCGAAATTTTACGAAAGTGCCGTTAACCTTTATCCTGCTAACGTGGAGAAATGGTGAGGTTCTGATATCGCCAGCACATGGCATATGTAATTTAATTCGGCGTTTAAAGGGTTAAAGGCACGGTTTTGTCAATGCCACGAAGGGCAAGTTCTTATTGATATTAGAACGACGTAGTACTGACAGTTTCTGTATCCAGTGGTTACATACCAATGATGGATCAACAAATACAAATCAATGAATGAAGGCATATAGGAACAGTGAAGGTATAGCTCCCTTCATTCTTAACCACAACACAAGATGGAGGTGAGTGGTTAACTTCAATACCTCAGCTCAAAGGGACACCCAGTACTCCTGTTTTGACAGAAATCCGACGGACAAGAGCAAAACATCTCCTCCATTGGAACGCCGAGAACAGGCATGAAAACATCTTCATGAGGAAATTTTCACCATCGAGGAGCAGTATAACAACCAGTACAACAAGATTTATGCTCAAACGTCCCTTGAGGTGCATTCTGAGGGTGCAGGAGGCCATCACCCTTCCTTCATCATGGTTTGGTGGGGGGAGGGGGTCCCACCAGGAGCGACACCTCTTCATTTTTGCGAGAAAGGTGTGAAAACTGGTACCCGAGTGTATCAAGAGTATGTGCTGCAAGGAGGTGTGAAAACTCTTAACACGACTGTCTTCAATGGTCAGAAAGGGGTCTTCCAGCAGAACTCAGCTCATGCCCACTAGGCTAAGACAACTCAGAAGTGGCTGCAGGGAGTATTCCAGCCTTTATCAGAACCGAGGATTGGCCCTCGGGAAGTCCAGACCTCAACCCCCTGGACTGTTTTGGAAGACACGGCTTGCCGAAAGCACCACAAAAACCTGGACAGCTTTAAGAGATCCCTCGTGAAAGCAGCAGCAGAGATCCCCCTCGAGATGGTGCGTGCCACGATAGCAGAGTGGCTGGAGTGTATCAAGACTTGTGTCAGGGCAGAGGGCAGCCATTTTGAGTGACATTATTATAAATAAAAACTTAAAACGATTGCTAATAAATTATTTGGCTCAAAAAGTGGATGTTCTGTTTCATTTTCCTCCTAGGTCACAATATACTTGGGACAGAACTTATGGCAGGACTGTGTTAGTGCCTTGTAATAAAGAAATAGGCAACCAAACACCTACAACATGAAAACAGAATTAACGAGCGTGCTTCAAGTAATCACATTCTCCTTGAAATCTGAAGTACAGTCATAAAAGTGGAGACAGATTTTTGCAATTATCCTTTAAAAGTGGATATTTCTCAATTTGTGGATAGAACTCCATCAGAGTCACTTTAAACAAGTTGTCAACACATGCCACCACATTCCATAAATGCAGAGCGAAAATTTTAAGCAGAGTAACTGCTGAAAGAGAAAGTCATACCTGCAAAATCATAACTTGGCATATGCCAGTATGGGTACTTTCAATTAGTTCCCTGATCATGAAGGAATGTTACCTCCCTCAGGTGAGTTGCCTGATATCGTGTCACATTATAAACCAAACTTCATTAATGGACTTTAATTTTAAATTAAGTTTTGAATTATGGGAAGACATTTTTGAGGGGAATGACGTAAATAAGATATTTAACTATTGTTAAATCAATATATAAGACTATTTTATAGTAAATTTCCAATAAAAAAAAAAGAGGAAGAAAAATAGAGACTCTAGATGGATAACATCTTCAATCAAAATATTCAATGATCTTAAAACAGATTATTATCTACTTAACAAACGATATAATAACCAAATACTAAATGATCGCTACAAATATTTTTACCAAACTCTTACAAAAAAAACACCCAAAGAGGATACTAAAAGATTTTACTTCAACACACAAATCACTATTTCAAGAAATAAAATAAAAACAACATGGAATATTGTTAACTCTTTGACTGGGAAGAAATCATCACAAGATGAAATTCATATCCTAAATATATATGCTAATGTAACTAGTGATTAGCAAATTATATCTCATTCCTGTAATGAACGCATATCATCTGTTTCTGAAATAATGTATAATGAAGTGCACAATAAATTGCATATTGATACTCATCATCCTATGTATTATGAATTCAACAGTTTTACAAAACTTATATAGAATACTAATATGATATTTACAACTCATATAGAAATTGAAAATATTATAAAATCCTTCAATTGTTCCAGTGCTTTCGGATACAATGTGATTCCTAACAAGATCTTAAAGGCATGTGCAAAAAACAATTAGCTCATCCTTAGCATACGTATATGTAATCGATCCTTAGTCACAGGAATATTTCTATCATGACTAAAATTCTGAATTGTCAAACCCATTTCTAAGACACGGAACAAAAGTTTTATGTCCAATTACAGACCAATATCACTTGACCCTAATTTTTTTAAAATTTTTGAAGACCTATGTAGGTTAAATTCCTCGACAGAAAAGACTACATTTAATCTATTAAGTGAAATCTATGATGCCTTAAAAGAATAACTGTAAGGGGCATATTTTGTGACCTAAAAAAGGGCCTTTGATTGTGTAGATCATGGACTTCTATTATCTAAACTTTAATTCCATGGCATATGAGGTGAATTCTTAAGCCTAATTAAAACTTGGAGGGCAGATATAAGAAAAGTACAAGTTAATGTAAAAAATCAACTGAACATAACATCCACTAAACGGAGAAGAGTTTCTTATGGTGTTTCACAGGGTTCAATTCTAGGCCCTTTCTGTTTCTTATCTATATCAATGATCTTCCATTAATACTACAAGGGTATTCCTTCCCTGTTCTTTTTGCAGATGATACGAGTGTTGTTATAACTGATACTAATATTACAAATTTTCTGAGTAACAGCAAAGAGATATTTTCACCATTAAATAAATGGTTTCTGCATATGTATTATTCTTAAATTATGATAACACTCACTCTTTACATTTTAGAACAAAAAATTCACTTATTTTAGATATGAAATTATAATATAATAATAAATTTGTAGATACAATGTTAGACACCAAATTTCTTGGAATAATAATGGATAGTACCTTGCAATGGAAAGCTCACATAGATTCACTTCTAACAAAAATCAATGCTGTATGTTACACCCCAAGAACCCTAAAACCAATCATGTCACACACAATGTGGATTAGTTATGGTTTATTTTTCTTATTTCCACTTGATTATGTCTTATGGCATAATTTTTTGGGGTGCTTCACCTTTAGATTACACACACACACACATGCCCCCCCCCCCCCCCCCAAAAAAAAAAAAAAACAAAACGTAAACCCCCACATACCTTCCCCCGGAAACACAGGGGTTAAAGGGCTGTGCCACAAAACCGCAGGGCGCCGCTTCTATCCCCCCTGGGGTCATTGGGTTTTTTTTTTGCC